>ENA-UOOA01000901-UOOA01000901.1-human-gut-metagenome-genome-assembly--contig:-P61old-NODE-901-length-53771-cov-144.036004_pt1 | contig 53771 bp, 42 predicted proteins | sample MGYA00242467_ERZ724014 | MGnify/ENA metagenome assembly ERZ724014 | reverse complement strand
GTCCCATGCCTATGGCTGGCTGCCATAAATCAAGGGGCAAATATATAGTAACAGGAGAAAATCATGAGTGCTGCGAAGAAGGGTATGAAAAAAAGTACCTATTTAATTATCTGGACGCTGGTGATTGCGCTGCTGTGCAGTGCCGTCGGCGTCGTCAACTACGAAGCGCTGTATTGGGATTCCGCCCTGACGCTGTACTTCGGCGAAGTCGGCGTGAAGAACGTTTCCACCGTGACGTTTGACACGGACGACCATGCGCAGGTGGCGAACCTGATTGTCGCCGAAGGCGCGGTGCTGCTGAAGAACGAAAAGAACGCGCTGCCCATGAAGGGCGGCAAGATCAGTCTCTTTGGCATCGACAACAAGAACGGCGTTTTGCAGAAGGTGCTGGAGGATGAGGGCTTCACGGTCAACCCCACGCTGGCTGCCTTCTATGCCGCGTCCAGCCATTCTTCCGGCGCGGGCAGCCTGTCGGCAGGCAACGGCTCCGAAACCGGCGGCTGGGTGATTGACGAAGTGCCGCAGAACGAATATACGGCGGACGTCAAGGCCTCCTACAAGGATTACAACGATGCTGCCGTCGTCGTGCTGATGCGCACGGGCGCGGAAGGCAACGACCTGCCGTATGACATGTCCCGCTACGGCGGCTCGGCAGATGAAAACTACCTGGAACTGAACAAGGACGAAAAGGAACTGCTTGCCGAGGTGCATAAATCCTTCGACAAGGTGGTTGTGCTCATCAGCTCCGCCAACGCCATGCAGATGGACTTTGTGGACAAGGCGGAATACGGCATTGACGCGGTGCTGTGGTATGCCCGTCCGGCGGGCGGCATCGGCTCGATTGCCAAGATTTTGTCCGGCGCCATCAACCCCTCCGGCCGTCTGGTGGACACCTATGTGCACGACAACCTGTCCTCCGCCGCCATGCAGAACTTCGGCGACTACCGCTATGTGAACGAGGATGGCTCCCTCTCCGGCTATTCCTATGTGAACTATGCGGAAGGCATCTATGTCGGCTACAAGTACTATGAAACCCGTTATGAGGATGCTGTGCTCAAGCAGGGCAACGCGGGCGACTACGATTACGCCGCCACCGTCGCCTATCCTTTCGGCTATGGTCTGAGCTACACTGATTTTGAATGGTCTGACCTGAAGGTGGACTGGGACGGCGACCTCTGCACCGCGTCGGTCACGGTGAAGAACACCGGCTTCACCTCCGGCAAGGATGTTGTGGAATTCTACGTCCAGTCGCCCTACATCCCCGGCGGCGTGGAAAAGGCGGCTGTGGCGCTGGCGCAGTATGTCAAGACATCTGAGCTTGCCCCCGGCGAGTCGCAGCGCGTGTCCGTCACCTTCTCCAAGCAGGACATTGCCAGCTACGATGCAAAGGACGCCAAGACCTATGTGATTGACGCGGGCGACTGGTATGTGACCGCTGCCCATGATGCACACGAGGCCGTGAACAACGTGCTTGCCGCAAAGGGCAAGACCACGGCGGACGGCATGACCGCAAACGGCAGCACGGCGATGGCAGCCAAGTACACCGTTTCCGAGCGGGAACTGCTGAACAAGGACGCTGTTTCCGGCGCGGAAGTGACCAACCAGCTTGATGATATCGTCTATGCGGACGACACGGTGTATCTCTCCCGCTCCGACTGGTCTGTGATGGACAATAACGGCCTGGAATACGCCACCGGTGTTGCGAAGGGCGTATCCAACGTCGGCAACATTTCCGGCGACGTGCCGACCTATGTGATTTCCGACGACCTGCGGGCGAAATTTGAACTGAAGGGCTTTGCGGCTTCTCTGAACCCGACAGACCCGACGGATGCTGCCCTGTATCCCGGCAAGGAAGGCTACACCTACGGCGCGAAGAACAATTTGAAGCTGATCGACATGGTGGGGCTGGATTACAACGACCCGAAGTGGGATCTGCTGCTGGATGAACTCAAGCTCTCCGAGATGCACCAGCTGTTCAACAAGTCCGGCTGGGGCTCTCTGGCGGTGGAATCCGTTGGCAAGCCCAAGACGTATGAGTATGACGCGCCGCACGGCATTGCGAACTTCCTGACGGACGCGGTCATCTACTCCTACCCCTGCGCAACAATGACGGCGGCAACGTGGAGTCAGGACGTTCAGCGCATCTACGGCAACGCCATCGGCGAAGACGCGATTGCGTCCAACACCGAGGGCTGGTACGCGCCCGGCATCAACATCCACCGCACCCCCTTCGGCGCGCGCAACTACGAATACTACTCCGAGGATGCTGTGCTGACCGGTCTTTGCTCCGCGGCGGTCTGCGCGGGCGTTGAAGCGCACGGTATGCACGCCTACATCAAGCACTTTGTCATGAACGACGCCGACACCAACCGCGCCGCCAACGGCTGTGTGGCTGTGTGGGGCACGGAACAGGCTACCCGTGAAATCTACCTCAAGCCCTTCCAGTATTCCATCCAGAAGGGCGGCGCACAGGGTATCATGCTGACCATGTGCCGCGTCGGCTGGCAGTTCACCTTCGGCTCCTATCCGCTGATGAGCGCCATCTGCCGCAACGAATGGGGCTGGCACGGCTGCTACATCACCGACTACACCACCTCCATGAAGGGCGCTGGCGCTGACCAGTATCTGGCGGCGGGCGGCACGCTCATTCACGCGACCGCGGAACAGTCGCTCAGCGACGTTAAATCCGGCTGGTGCCGCAAGCTGATTCGCGAAGCCGTGCATCAGATTCTCTACAACACGGCAAACTCGCTGGCGGTTGACCCCGCCTATGCGGCGATGCTGAATCAGGCGGATGATGCTGCGGAAGAAACGACTGCCCCGGCGGTTGAGGAGCAGAAGGGCTTCCTGCACGGCATGGCGTGGTACAAGGTTGTGCTGTACGGCTTTGACATTCTGATGGCGCTTGTGCTGGTGTTCATGGCAATTCGCGTATACAGCAAAGTGCCGATGACCGAGGAGCAGTTCCAGAACCGCAAGCGGATGAGCAAGAAGGGCAAGCGCATCATGTGGATTGTGATTGCCGTCGCCGTCATCGCGATTGCAGTTGTCTTCTACCTCTGGGCTTGGCCGCTGCTTGTCAAGGCTTTCAAGATTTAATACGATTTTCCGGGGCTTCGGAGTGTTCCGGAGCCCCATTTTGTACAAGAAAGCGTTGCAAGGAGGACATTATGCTGTCTGGGAAGAAAATCTTGTCGGCGGTGCTCTCTGCCGCTCTGCTGCTGCCCGCCGCCTCGGCGCTGGCGGAGGACGACGCGTTTGCGGCGGAAATCGAGCGCCGCTATACCGCGCCCAGCATCGACAACCGCAGCGAAGTGCGCTGGTGGATGGCGGAAGCAGGGCATACGGACGAGACCATCCGCGCGGAAATTCAGGCGATGTACGACGGCGGCTTCCGCGGCGTGGAGCTGTGCGCGCAGGGCGAAGCCGAAATCAGCGAAACGGACTACGGCTACGGCTCTGCGCAGTGGGATCACGACTTGAAGCTGGCAATGAACACGGCGCTGGACTTGGGGATGACCGTCTCGCTGACCTCCGGCACAAACTGGGCGACCGCCAACGTCCCCGGTCTTGACCCGCACAGTCAGGGCGCAAGCCAGATTGTCGTGGACATTGTGGAATACATCAAAGCAGGGGCGAGCCGAAGCGGGGCAATCCCCATGCAGAAGAAAGTCGGCAGCAAGGTCTACCCCATTGCGCCGACGGCAAAGCTGATTGGCGTTTTTGCCGTGCCGCAGACGAGCGGCAACAAGGCAAAGCCCATCGTGACGGACGGAACGGGCATCATCGAGCTGACCGACAAGCTGGTCTATGAAGCGGACGGCACGATTACGCTGGACTGGACGCCGGAAAACGCCGAATCGAAGTACCGCCTGTTCTACTACTGGCAGCAAGGCGCAATGCAGGAATCCCACCCCGCCGCTGAAACCGCGTACTGCATCAACTATTTTGATGAAGCGGGCATTGAAGCGCTGAAGGAATACTGGCTGGCGCACATTCTGGACGACGAGGCGCTGAATGCCAAGATTCAGGCGGGCGACGTGCAGCTGTTCATGGATTCGCTGGAAATCAGCACCGAATACGGCTGCGCGTTCTGGTGCGACGACATGGCGGAAGAATTTCTGGCGCGCAAGGGCTATGACATTCGTCCGTACCTGTACCTGACCATCGGTCTGCCGGATCTGTTCTACTGGGATGCCGTGGACTACGGCAGCTATGATTTGGCGGACAAAACCATGCGCGAAAAGGTGCTCAACGACCTCTTTGACGTGCAGACGCAGCTCTACCGCGAACGGATGCTGGAGCCGCTGCGCGCGTGGCTGCACGAATACGGCATCAAGACCCGCGCGCAAATCAGCTATGGGCAGCGGCTGGAAATCTCCGAGCCGATTATGAGCGTGGATTACCCGGAGGCGGAAATCCTCAACCAGAACAATCAGGTGGATATGTACCGCCTGTGGACGGGCGGCGCGAAGCTGCAGAACAAGGTGCTTTCCTCCGAAACGGGCGCTTACGGCGGCTATGCCTATACCGAGCAGGATCACCTGATGGAGGCGTACAACCTCTTTGCGGCGGGCTTCAATCGCATTGTGTGGCACATCTGGTCTGCGCAGTACGGGCCGGGAACGGATAATCGCTGGCCGCATTATACCGCCAGCGGCGCGGTGTATGCCAGCTTCTACGCTTTCGGGCCGCATGAGCCGTCCAGCGTGGATTATCCGTCGTTCAACGACCATCTGGGGCGCATCTGCCAGCTGCTCCGCGAGGGCGTGTCCCGCACGGATGTCGGCATGATTTACATGAGCTATCAGCAGCCCATGCCAACCAGCGGCAACCACGGCGGCGAAAACTGGCTGCTTGACCACACGACCGGTTTTTTCCCGTCCACGACCTTGCAGGATAACGGCTATACCTACGACTACTTCAGCCCGGATTTCCTGACGGCGGACGGCGTGTACTATCATGCCGAAACCGGCACGCTGGAGCAGGCGGGTTATCAGTCGATTGTGCTGTGGCAGGAGCAGCTGGCGCTGGACGGCGCGAAAGCCCTGCTGGATTTGGCAAAACAGGGCATGAAGGTGGTTGTGGTGGATGGCGCCGCCGTTCAGACGCCGTACAATGATGGCGGCGAGGCAGCGCTGGCGGATGTGATGGCAGAAATGAAGGCGCTTCCCAACGTCTATTCCGCAAAGGACGCGGACAACGTTGCCCGCGTGCTGCAAAGCGCCGGGGTGAAGCCTTACGCGGGCTTTGCCGAGCCGAACCGCCAGCTGCTGACGCAGACGCGCCGAGACGGCGACACCGAGTACCTGTATGTGTACAACTACTGCGACGGCAGCTATGTTTCCGTGTGGTCGCAGGGGGAAAAGCAGGATACGCACGGCGATACCATCACGACGGAGATGGTGGTGGACGGCACTTGGATTCCGTATCAGCTGGATGCGTGGACGGGCGAAACGAAGCGACTGGGCGTTTATCGCCATGAAAACGGCAGCACGATTTTCCCGCTGACGCTGGATTACGGCGACGTGGCGCTGTTTGTGTTCCGTGCGTGCGAGGCGGACAGCGAGCTTCACGCGGTCGAAACGAACGCGGCGGATGTTTGCAGCGATGGCAGCAGCCTGTCCGCAAAGGTCACAGCGTCCGGCGAATATCAGGCGCAGCTCAGCAGCGGCGAAACGCGGCAATTCGCGGCGCAGGTGCCGGATGCGTTTGAAATCACCGACTGGGATGTTACCGTCATGAAGCACACGGCGTCTGAGCAGGTGAACGAGCGCACGGAAACGCTGTTCGGGCAGACCATCACCGAAACGCAGGTGGCGACGGACATTACCCCCGTCACTCTCCATCTGGACGCCCTGAAAACATGGAATGAAATTCCGGAGCTGGGCGAGCGCACGGTCGGTCAGGCGACGTACAAGGCGGTTTTCCAGTGGGATGGCACGGCGGACGGCGCATATATCGACTTTGGCCCGATGAGCGAAAGTATGCAGGTTTTCATCAACGGCGAAAAAACGGGCGACCTGAGCATGACGAATGCCGTCATGGACATCACGCCGTGGCTGAAAAACGGCGAAAACACCATTGAGCTGCTGTATTCATCGAGCTTGGCGAATGCAGGCGGCGGCACGGGCGGCGGCGACTGGTACGGCTACCGCTACGGCTTGCAGGCATACGGCCCTGCGCAGGCGGTTGTTCACCCCTACTGCCTGATTCCGCTGGACTGATGCCTTCTCCCCTGCCTTTTGGTTCTGTACCGCGGGGCAAAAGGCAGGGTTGCGGCGGGCTGGATGCGTATGCTATAATGGCACCGAAATGAAGGAGGGAAAATGAGCGATGATTGCATTCCTCGCGCAGTGGCTGGGAGAAAGCTATTCTTACCAAATGGGCCTTTCCGTTATAGCCTTTCTGGAAACACTGTCCGGTGTTGCTGTTTTCATTTTCCCGCTGAAGCACAAGCCGCAGTATGTCGTTCGTGCGACGGCGGGGATTGCCCTGATGGCGGCGATTATGATAGGCAGAGCCATCCTCCGCACGCATTTTCAGGCAATGCTCTGGTCACGCTTTCTGGGTGCTCTGATGGAATACTTGTCCGTGCTGCCCCTGCTATTCCTTGCGCATGAAGGCACATGGTGTGAGCGGCTGAAAACGTGGTGCGCCGGATGTGCCGCCGTCCAGATTGCCGGCAGCCTGTACGCACTCGTGCTGTCCTTTACGGGCGCGGACGATACGCAGACAATGACCATGTTTCCGCAAATTACCAATGCGGATGTGACACTTCTCATCTGGTTTGTGTTCCATCTGGCCGTCTGCTATCTGCTCCGGCTGCTGTTCATCCATCCGTCTGTGCAGTACCATGAAGATCGGAAATCGCAAATTCAGACGACGTGGCTGTGCATCCTGTTCTTGTTAGCCAGTGTGCTGATTAACGCCGTGATGAGCGAATACCGCGCCGATTCACGGCCGCTCTATGAAATGCTGCGCTGCTGCCTGGTGTTCATGTGCATTTCTGTTTTGGCGCTGCACCACGACATTGTGCTGTTTTCGCAGAATCGGGCGGAAATCGAGGTGATGGATCAGGTGCTGGCGGAGAATCGGCGGCAGTACGAGACGATGAAGGCCAACATCGACCTTGTGAATCTGCGCTGCCATGACCTGCGCCATCAGCTGGACAAGCTGCAAAGCCGCCTGACCGAATCCGAAATTTCCGCCCTGCGGGAAGCAATCGACCTCTACGACAGCAATGTGAAAACGGGCAACGAGGTACTGGATGTTGTGCTGTACAGCACGATGCTCAAGTGCATGGACAACGGCATTTCCTTCACCAGCATGGCGGATGGCGAGTGCCTGTCATTCATGCGCACGCGCCACATTTACGCGCTGTTCAGCAATGCGCTGGATAACGCGGTGGAAGCGGTGATGCGCGTCAGCAACCCTGAAAAGCGGGTCATCAGCCTGCATATCCGGCGGCTGAGCGGCGCGGTGGAAATTGCCGTGATGAACTACTACGAGGGCGAAATCAAGTTCAAAAACGACTTGCCGCAGACGAGAAAGATTGACGGACGGCGCCATGGCTTTGGCACATCCAGTATGCAGTACATTGTCAGCCAATACGGCGGCACGATGAAAATCTCCGCCAAGGACAGCGTTTACCTGCTGGAAATCCGGCTGAACATCCCGGAAAAGGCGGAAAAAACGAAGACTCATTAAAAAAGGCAGGCGATTTGCCTGCTTTTTTTAGTGCGCTGCTAAATATTCATTGTAGGTCTGCTGAACCTGCTTCTTTCGCGGCTGGGAGATTTTCAGCTCCTCGCCGTTATCCAGCAGCAAACTGTATCCCTTGATGCCCGCAATGTGCTGCAAATTCACCAGATAGCAACTGTTGCAGCGGACAAATTGTTTGTCCGTCAAATCGGCTTCAAGCGTGGAAATCGTGCCGCACTGCCGAATCTGCCCCTCGGCGGTGTGGAAAATCAGGTAATGCCCATCCGTCTCAGCATACAGCAAATCCCGCAGGCGCAGTCGAATTTTGCTGCCGCCTGACACAAGCAGTATCGTCGCTTCCTGCTTTTCCGGCAGATGCTCCAGCGCCCAATGCAGCTTCAGCGCGAAGTCATAATACTTGACAGGCTTGAGGATGTAGTCGAACGCGCCGACCGTGTACCCCTCCAGCGCATACTGCGCCAGGCTGGTCACAAAAATCAGCATGACCATGCGATCCATCTTCCGCAGATTCCGCGCCGTTTCCATCCCGGACAGCGCGGGCATCCGAATATCCATATAAACGATGTCGTACTCCGCCTGATATTCCTCCAAGAAGAGCAGCGGGTCATGCCAGACACGAATCGTAAACGAAACCTTGTTTTCCGTTCCGTAGCGCTGAATCGCCTGTTCCAGCGCGCGAGCGGCGGACTTTTCGTCCTCGACGATGGCAATGCGCACAGCCATGGCAGGCCCTCCTCTCTGGTAACTAATATTTTACCATGCGCGGAGGGAAAATGCAAGGCAGGATTCATCCCCTTGTTTTAGGCGGCACCGCACAAATGAGACAGTGCCGCCTGAATCCACTCTCTGTGACTATCTTTTGTTTTAGTTCGCAGTATCTATCAGCAGCACCGCAACATCGTTGACATTTGTGCCGGTTGGGCCAGTAAAAATAAGCCCGTTTGCCTTCTCCAGCGCATGGTACGCATTATTGTCTTGCAGCATCTGCGCAATCGAGATTCCCTGTGCCGACAGCCGGGAAGCGGTGTCGCCATCCACATAGCCGCCCGCAGCGTCCGTGGGGCCGTCCGTACCGTCACTCCCAATGCTGAAAACAGCCGCATTGGTGATTCCTGATAATTCCTGTGCGGCAGCAAGGGCAAGCTCCTGATTGCGTCCGCCTTTTCCATGGCCTGTGACATGCACGACCGTTTCGCCGCCCATCAGGAAAGCGCGCTTCTGCCCATCCTGCGCATGTGTCCGAGCAATGGCGGAAAGTACCTGCCCTGCGTCGCGCGCCTGACAAGCCAAGACATCCGTGAGCACAATGGGGGTGTAGCCCAGAGAACTGCAAGCTGCCGCTGCTGCTGCGCATAGCTCCCGAACGCTGCCCGTGACATGGGTTTCGACGTTTGAAAGTGTCTTGGGCGTCTCCTGATGCAGCAGTGACATCGCTTCCGGCGAAAGGCGCAAATGGTAACGTGCGGCAATCGAAAGTGCCTCGCTGCAGGTGGATGCATCCGGATAGGCAGGGCCAGAGGCTATCATATCCAGCGGGTCGCCCAGAATGTCAGACAGCACGATGGAAAACACGCGCGCCGGCTGGCATAGCTTGGCAAAGCGTCCGCCCTTTACGGCAGAAAGGCGCTTGCGAATGGCGTTGATTTCGACAATACTTGCGCCGCTGGCAAGAAGCTGCTGGGTTATATCCTGCAATTCATGCAAGGGAATCAGCGGCTTCTCGAAAAGCGCGCTGCCGCCGCCCGAAAGCAGGAATAGAACCGTATCCTGCGCTGTCAGTCCCTGAACGAGGGACAGTGCGGCATCGGTGGCGCGAAGGCTGTTTTCATCCGGAATGGGATGACCGCCTTCGCAGCAGGTGATTTTCGGCAGTTTTCCCCCGCAATGCCCGTATTTGGTGCAGATAACGCCGCATTCCAGCGAATCGCCCAGCGCCTTGCTGGCAGCCTGCGCCATTTGCCACGCTGCTTTCCCTGCCGCTACCAATCGAATTCGGCCAGGAAAAGAAGCTGCTTCCAGCGCCCGGATGACCGCTTGGTCAGGCAAAACAGCATGAATCGCGTCTGCAATAATGCGGTCAGCATCCTGCCGAAGCTGCTGATTCATAAAATGGCCACCTTCCCTGCATCACGATGCCTGCTGCCGTATCATAGCGCGGCGCAAGCAGATGGCGCAGTTGAATCTGGAAATCGTATCAGTCAAGAAATACCCCTTGCTCCCGCAGCGTCCGGCGAAGAAGCTGAACATCCAGCTTTCGCGGAAGCACTCCTTCGCGGACACACAGCGCGGCAGCAGTACCAACGGCCTGTCCCTGCGCCATGCAGGAAACGGTGTTGCGGGTGGACATATGCGCTTCCCACTCGCGGGTCACACAGCGCCCGGCAACCAGCAGCCCCTCCACCCCTACCGGCACGAGCGCGCGGTACGGGAAGCCATACCATTTACCGTCCCGAATGGTAATCCTCGGCGCGCAGTCGTGGAAGCCGTAAAGGAAAACCTCGTCAGGGAAGCGTGTGCCGCTAACAATTTCATCCAGCGTCAGGACATGTTCGCACTTGACAATCCGTGTCAGCCGAACGCCCACTTTTTCCGGTGTCCAGCTGAGATAAGCATGTTCAAAGCCGGGAATATAGCGAATGAGCATATCAGAAAGCTGCTTGACCTGCAAACGGAGCTTGATTTCAGCATCCGAAAGTGCCTGTGCATCCGTCGCATCGACGTTTTTGATGCATGTGCCGTTGATATAGGTGAATTCGCCTTCGTGCAGCGAATAACCGAGCGGCCCCCAGATGCCATTCTCCTCCATGAATTGTGTAAATTCCGGCACTTTTTTCAAATCAAAGCCAAGGCGGATTGCCTGATTGCCCTCCGAAAGTTTGCCGCCAGATACAAGCTGGGTAATCAGCTGCTTATCCTCCAGATAAGCAACGAGACGCTTCATATCGACATGCTGCATACTGAACGGCATTCCGACACTGGTTGTCTGGTGTCGCTTTTCGACTTCGCAGCCCGATAAGGCGGCAACATCGGCGTCACCGGTCGTATCAATCACAACCTTTGCGCAGATTGCCTCGCGGCCGGATTTGTTTTGAACGACAACATCGTGCACACGGTCGTCTTCCTTGCATACAGAAACCACATCCGTATGCAGCAGCAGCTGAACGCCCGCCTCCTGCAGCATTTCCAGCGCCAGCGCCTTATAGCCCTCCCAGTCAATCAGCGTAATCACGGAGTCGTAGTTGCCGCCGCGCTTTTGCTCCATGTGGCCGGTTGATTCTCCGCGCGCTTGCAGTTTTTCAACAATCTCCTGCGCAATGCCGCGAACGACCTGATGCTTTCCCGCTTCGGGATAGGCATGGTAAAGATTGAAGAAGCTGTGCAGCGGGCCTGCGCCGTTCACCAGCGTACCGCCAACATAGCCGCCATGTTCAACAAGCATCGTTTTCGCGCCATTGCGGGCTGCGGCGAGGGCTGCTGTAACGCCAGCTGTGCCGCCGCCGCAGACCAGCACATCACAGTTGTAGTTGACGGGAGTCGTCACCGTTTCCGTTAAAAATTGCGTGGTCATTTTTCTTTTTCCTTCTTCCATTGACAGGAAACGATGGTTTGATCATACGCCGTTTCCGCATAGATGACGCCGCTGCTGGGCGAGGGCAGTACGCGAATGCATTTGGTCTCGCCCGGCAGTAAATCAAAGAAATTATCATCAAACAGGCAATCAAAGCCGTCGCCATGGAGCGAGACGCAGCGGGCATAGTGCTCACAGCGCAGCAGCAGCGTATCGGTATCCGCCGACGCAATCATCGAAAGTCCCACTTGCTGGGGATACGGCAGCCGTCGTTCAATATCCAGCGGCTGAATCGTTTCGGCAAGCAGCGTCCTGCGCTTATCCAGTACGCGTACACAGACTATCTGTTCTTTGCGGATCTGTCCCCATTCATCCAATGTGCAGAGCCGTGTTGTTGCATCCGGTTCTATCGTGAACGGAAGCTCCATTTGGTGCGTTCGCTCATTTTTCACAAGATGGAAAAGGGAAACCTCGACGGTGCCCGCAATGGTTCTCGTTGTGTCATTCGTCAGATAAATGCCTGCGTGATCATCCAGCGCAACGCTGGCGAAAACGGGCGCATAGCAGCGTTTCATTTCGTAGTAGGCATGTCCGGGCTGCAAAAAATAGTCTACTACCCCGAAGGAAATGACGTTGCTGTTCTCATTCAAGCGCCACAGCAGGTGACCGTTGGTATGGCGGATGTCGCTATTTTCCCACGGCGCACGCCCTCGCCGAAAACGGCCGACCTGTTCATGAATGTACTCTGCATGGGCAGCACAGACACGGTACACCATCTCCTGCGGTGTTTCTGCATCGCGATAATGCTCCACAGGGCCCAGCTTCAGCCAGCCTTCGTTGGGCGTGTGCTTCATCCAGCTTTCCGGAATTTCGCAGGGATGATGCGCCGTCAGTGCGTACGCTCCTTCCTCCCACAGCTCATCAGGCGTCATCATCTGAATCATGCTTTGCCATGTTGGGGTAGAAACACGACAGTTTTCGCTCAAGAAGTGCGGATAGGCGCGTCCCGGTACGAACCACAGGTGTGTGTAGCCATGGGTATCGCCGCATTGCGGATCGTTCGCGAAGGAACCGCCGCAGGGAGAAGAAGGGTAATACAGGCGATGCGGGTCAAGCCGCGCGCAAACTTCCGGGAATACCTCACGAATGATTTTTTCTCCATATACCGGTGCCTCAGGGTGCTGATATTCCTGCGCCAGATACAGCTCGTTTCCGCCGCACCACAGCGCGATGCAGGGATGGTGCTTTCGCGTGCGCAGCAGCATTTCAGCCTCCTGCCGATAAAGCGAAAGCTGATCCTCCTCTTCAGAATACAAAGAGCAGCCGAGAAAAAAATCTTGCCAGAGGAGAATTCCGCGGCGGTCACATTCCTCATAAAAGGCTTCAGGCAATTTATCTGCTTCGCCCCAAATGCGCAGCATGTTGCAGTTGGCCAGCTGCGCAAGGTCAAGGATTCTTGCCATTTTCTCCGGGGAATAGCAGTTCGTCAGGGTGTCCAGATGCATGAGGTTTGCACCCCACATCCGCACAGGCATTCCGTTCACACGGAAGAGAAACCTATCGCTGATGTCAATTTGCCGGAAGCCGACAAGCCGGGAAACATCTTCGTTTTCGGCGCGTACCGTCAGCGTATAGCAAGTCGGTGTGCCGTGCGTCCACGGATACCAGCGTTCCGGCTGATGGACAGACAAGGAGAGCCGCTGCCTGCCATGCGCAGTTGTCCCCGAAGCGTCGGCAACAACGGTTCCATGCGCATCCGCCAGTGAAACAGCGTACGGCGTGTCTGCCTGACCCATCCATGTCAGCTGGACTTGCACCACGCCATCCCCATCTTCCGTCAGCCATGTGTCGCAGGTGATTTCCGCCAAGGCGACAGGTTCTGCCTGCCGCAGGGTGACAGGTGCATACAAACCGCAGCGAATGAGGCAGGGAGATGGGCCGCAGTAATCATGATACCCCGTGCGAAAAACGCGAGCCGCAGAAATCGTTGGGACAATCCCTGCATAGCGTTCGGGCAAGGAAAGTTTTTTCAGCTCCGTCTGCGCAGCGTGAAAGTAGACAATCAGCGTATTCTCCGTTCGCAGCAGATGGCCAACATCATACTCCCATGAAAGATAAACATCGCTGCAGCTGCCAAGCAGTGTGCCATTGAGCCACACATCCGCAAAGGTATCCACGCCATCGAAGGTTAGCAAGGATGGTACATTTGCCTGTGCGGAAAAGCGGCAGCAGTACACCCAGTCGCGCTCGTGAATCCAGAGGTCGCGATTGACGCCCCGAATATTCGGGTTCTCGATGATACCATATGCCAGCAGGACATCATGCACTTGCATGGGAAAACGCGGAAGAGAAAAGGCATCTGAATTTTCCGAAAACAGTGCGCTGAGTGTTGTCCAGTCCGGCGGACAAGGCGATTCCAAGCCTTTCAGAAACCAGTTCGTATCAAGACAAATGCAGCTCATCTTGCTTCTCCCGCCTGCAATCAGTACACAAAGCCGGGCACGTCTGCCAGGCGCTGACGCATGTCCTCCGGAATACGCAGGCCGGCTGCCTGCACATTTTTGCGCACCTGTTCCGGCGTTTTGCCGCCCGGAATCACGCAGGTAACACCGGGTGTGCTCAAGTTATAGGCAAGCGCAAGCTCCGCCATCGACATGCCGGCTTCTTTTGCGCAGGCGGCAATCTCCCGCAAAGAGCTTTCCATGGTTTCCCAGCGCATATCATTCCAGAAGCCTTTGCGATGGTCGCCGTCTGCGAAGTCCGTCTGCGCATGGTATTTGCCGGTCAATACGCCACTGGCAAGCGGTTCACTGGTCAGAACGGCAATGTTTCGCTCACGGGCGATACGGAGCACCTCAAAGTTGCTTTTGTTGAGGATGTTAAACGGCACTTCCAGCACGTCGATAACGCCGTCTGTATCCTTCTCCAGCGCGTGCAGCGTATCCGCAGCCCCCCACATGGCAAAACCAACAAAATGCGCTTTTCCGCTGTTCTTGATTTCCCGCAGTGTATCCAGCACATGCGCCTCGTCCTGCCACTGCGCGTTGGGAACATGCAGCAGATAAACGTCCACATAGTCCGTTTGCAGCCGTTCGAGGCTTTCATCCAGCGAGCGAATCAGGTAATCGCGCGTAAAGTCCTTGCTGCGTTCCTTCACGCGGTAGTTCGTACCGCCTTTGGTAACGATGACGGCCTTTTCGCGCTGCCCAAGGAGGAATGCTCCAATCAGCGCTTCGCTGTGGCCATCACCGTAGCAGTCCGCTGTGTCAAAGAGGTTGATGCCTTGCTGCCAAGCCTCTTGCAGTGCAGCCACGGCATTTTTGTCGGTGATGTCATTTCCCCATGCCTGTCCACCGATAGCCCACGCACCAAAGCCAATTTCGGAAACATGCAAGCCAGTTTTACCCAATTCAGTATATTTCATATAGTTACCCTTCCTTTCAAAAAATGTGCAGTTCATTGAGCAGTGCGACAACGTCCTTCATGCGGTTCTTCTGAAATTTTTTGAGAATGTGGTTGATTTGCGAACGAATGGTGGTTTCTTCAACATATCGTTCTCGCGCCATCTGTTTGTAGCTCATGCCGGCACATGCCATGCGCAGAATTTCATATTCGGTCGTGTTGATTTTGAGCATCACCTGCATGGTTTCTTTCATGCGGTTCTCTTGATTCTGAACGCGTTGATACTCCTGAATCAGCCGCTGACCGACTTCGGGACGCAGAAGCAGTCGATTGTTGACGACCGCAAGAATAGAATTCTTGATGGTATCAATGCTCCGTGTCTTGATGATGTAATCTGCCGCACCGGCAAGGTATGCCTGGAAGATGAGTTCATCATCCTCATGAATCGTCAAGGCAATGCACTTGATATCGGGATGCCTTTCATGAATGATGCGGATAGCATAAATTCCTTCTGTGCGGGTCTTCATCTGGATGTCCATCAGGACAACGTCCGGCAGGAGCGAATCAACGAGCTTGACAGCTTCTGTACCATCCTCCGCAGCGCCTACAACCGAAAACTGCTCTGACGCGGCAGCTAATTCCTCCGCAAGATAATTACGAATATCCGGCATATCATCCACGATAACAAGACGAATCATGCGCTAACCACCTTTTTGTGCTTTTTCTGTCTACCACCGGGCAGCATGATGACCACGCGCGTGTAGATACCGGGCTGACTGTCAATGTGGATTTGCCCCATGTGCGCCTTCACCACTCGGTATGCATAGGAAAGCCCCATTCCCCAATTCAAGCGACCCTCTTTCCCGGAGTAGTGCGGCGCAAAAATCATGGCGCGCTCCTTATGCGAGATGCCACAGCCATTGTCGGTAATACTAACAACCACCCAGCGAAGGAAATTCCCGGTTTCTACGCGAATGCGGCCATGACTGTTTCCTGCGGTTTCAATCGCTTCAACGGCGTTCATCAGCACATTGACCAGCACATGCTCCATGCTGTATGCATTCACCATAACCGTCGTGTTATCCTTTGCGCTGTCCTCCGGATGCCAATGCAGATGGATGGTATCCGGAAGATGCAGCTGCGCAATCGCGTTGGAGACAATGCTGACAATGTTTTCTTGCTCACTTTGCGCTTCAACGCGGCGAATGGCATCCAGTATCTCTGCTGTACGCTCAAGCGAAGCAGTAATCAGCTCATGCAGCCGTGCAGCTTCCGGCACTTTGGATAGATCCGCCTGACGTTCAATCCGGTTCATCAGAATCTGCATGGAGAAAAAAACATTCTTCTGCGAGTGAAGTGTTTCGCCAAGCGCTTCGTTGAGCGTAGCGATGTTGCGCTGAATCCGCCGTTCGGTCAGCGGCGAAATGAGTACGTCCAGCTGGCAGCTGAGCAAAGCAAACGCACAGAAGCTGAGAATCAGGAAAATGATGATGGAACCGATGATGTAGGAGTACGGAATCACGCCATCCAGCGGCTGAAAAAGCCAGAAACCAGTTTTGATGACCGTTGCGACCGAAATGCTGCAAGTGCCCAGATAGAAGAACGCGAAGAAAATGCTGTTTGCTAAAAGCATCCCGATGCTGAACATCCACAAGCGGCGTTTGAGGAAGAACACATTGTTTTTTCGGATGGAGCGCATGAGAATGAACACGGGGCGCGCCAGCAGCAGAAGAAGCACCATCTTGTAAATGCACTCCCCTACTCGGAATGCAAGCAGGATGTCGGCCGGATTCGCCGCAGTATGGTACAGCAAGTACATTGCGGTGGAAACGTTGGGATCTTGCACAAGCAGTTCTATCGCGGGCACAATCAGCAGCAGATAGCGGATTTTATGCCTCTCCGGCTGCTTCGGACGCTTGGGCTGCAATTCCAGCGTAAACGCGAGGTTGAACAGCGTCATGCCCAGAAGATACAGGGCGATGCCTATGTTCATCAGGCGCAGCCGCCAGAGAATAGGGATTGTCATTTGCCCCGTCATGAATTGGAAAATGCGCCAATCCAGCTGAACAAAATTGCTTTGGTTTCTGTAAGCGCCGTAGTCAGCAAAGATGGAAAGCTGCTGAATCATGAAAAAGAACGCAATGGTCACGCCCAGAAACATAACCACGAAAAACCGTGTGTACAGGCTTTTATGGTCCAGCACCAGCAGCATAATCACCACAATCAGCATGAGCGTAACGCCGTAAAACATCCCTGTTCCCTCCGCGTAAGACGATCATACGATTTCCAGATAAGAATGCGCCAAGATGCGCCGCGAATTTTTCATTCTGGCTAACGTGAATGAAACGCAGCGTAGCAGCGCTACGCTAAGTGGAATGAGCGGAGGCCAGAAGGGAAAAGGCGCAAGCAGATGGCGCAGGTGAATCTGGAAATCGTATTATCCCTTGACGGATCCTTCCGTCAAGCCTGAGATAAAGTATCGATTCAGGAACAAGTATACCACAAGCATGGGCAAGATGGAAATCGAAATGCCTGCCAGCATCAAATTCCAGCTGGATGCTGCTTCACCGCTGGATTTCAGGCTCACCACGCCGACAACCAGCGGCCACTTCGTGCGGTCAGCAATCGTAAAGACATACGGCAGCAGATAGTCGCTCCATGCCGTGCGGAATGCCATCAGACCGGTTGTAGCAATCAGCGGCTTGCACAGCGGAAAAATGATGCGGGCGAAGATGCCGAAGAAGCTGCATCCGTCAATTTGCGCAGCCTCGTCAATCTCACGCGAGATCTGCCGAATGAAGCCGGTTGCAATGAAAATCTGCGTGGCGTTCATGCCGAAAACACGGATGATGATAGGCCCCCAGAGCGAGTTATTCAGATGGAACGTCTTTGCCAGCTGAAGCTGCGGATACAGCGACAGCGAACCGATGGAGATAAACAAAGAACACAGCACCATCGTATGAATAACCTTGACAAACCGTGTTTTTCCCCGCTCAAAAACATAGCCAGCCGTAATGCAGGTGATAATCGAACCAACGACGACACAGGCAGAATAAAAAATGCTGTTCATCGTAAGCGAGCCGAACCGTGCAAGCGTCCATGCCTGCTCATAGTTGGAGAAAAGCCACTTTTTCGGCAGCAAGTCAACGCCGCCGACAAGAATTTCCGTATTGGATTTGAAAGAACCCAATAAAATGTAGATTACAGGAAAAACCGCGAAAACTGCAACAATCAGCAAGAAGAGATAGGTCAGTGTCTTACTGAAAACAGCAGTAACCTTACGCATCTTCTTTCTCCTCCTTACTCATCATAGCTCTGCATTTTGCGGGAGACACGCAGGTAAATCAGCGTCGTAATACCGAGGATAACCGCGGTAACGACTGCCATCGCGGATGCATAGCCAAACTGTACGTCGCGCGCGGCGTTGTCGCCGTAGGAGAAGAAATACTTGAAGATGTAGGTCATCACAACTTCCGTTGTACCGCCGGGGCCGCCGTTGGTCAGCACCAGAATCAAGTCCGTCATCTTCATCGTTCCCAGAACGCTGAGCATCAGCACCAGCTGAAGGATCGGCGACAGCAGCGGCACAGTGATGGAAAAGAACTGCCGCAAGGGCGAAGCGCCGTCGATTGACGCGCACTCGTAGAGCGATTTCGGAATGTTTTGCAGACCCATGAGGAAGTAAATCATGTTCAGACCAAAGGTCGTCCAGAGAGAGACCAGAATAATCACGAACATGGCATGTGTTTTATCACCAAACCAGCTGATATTGCGGTTGATGATGCCAAGCTCCCACAAGACTGCATTGACAATGCCGTTAAAAGCGCTGAAAAGAATTGAGAAAATCAACCCGACGACCGCAATACTAAACACGGATGGCAGGAAGAAAACAACGCGGAAAAACTTGCCGCCGCGAAGGCGTGCATTGTTGACCAGCACAGCCAGAATGAGTGCCATCGGAATTTCCACCAGCATCTTGAGCCCGGCGATGATGAATGTATTCAGCAGTGAGTTCCAGTAGGCAGGATCCCGTGTGAGGACGCGGATGAAGTTGTCCAGCCCGCACCAGACGGGCGTGCTGAAGCCGTTATAATTGAAGCATGACCAGCGGATAACCCAGATAATCGGGTACACGGAGAACAGCAGAAATCCGATGGTCATTGGAAGAATCATCAGAATCTCCTGAATCCGGTTGCTTGACAAATGCTTTGCGCAGCTGCCGGGCTTGCTGCGATTGATGACTTTCGTCATGTATCCTTCCTCCTGTTTGAGAAAAATCCCATTAGAAATAGGATAAAGGCAGAGGGAATCCCTTGCGATCCGTAATGCAGAAGGGATTCCCTCCGAAGGCAGACGATTACTTGACGGGCTGCATCTTTTCAGCAATGTCGGGATCGATGTAGTCGGAAAGGACAACCTTGCCGTTTGCCACAGCTGCATCCAGCGCAGCATTGTACTTTTCGTCCAATGCCTTCAGCGCGCCATCAATATCAGGCTCAATGCCGGTGAGAATCTTGCTAATCACGTCCTGATAGGTATCGCCCTCAATAAACAGGTTGCTGTCCGGATTCGGGTACTTGATGCAGAAGGTATCCATGTCGGAGAAGCGCAGCCAGTTCTGGTCAATGTCCGTCGCGGTAGACTGGCTGGTAATTTCGTTGCCGAGGATGGAAATATCCACCTGCGCATCGCTGGTTGCAAGGAACACTTCATCACTGTAAAGATAATTCAGGAACAATGCCACCTTATCCGTGTAGTTCTTTGCAGCTTCGCCGATAACGTAGGACATGGAAACACCAACAGGCTCCTTGTAGTAATGTTCGGCATCCGCCACGGGATACGGAATCATCGTCCACTCAAAATCGCAGGGGAACTGATTCTTGAAGGTGGTCACGTCGGAGGACATAACGCCGATCATGCCGATATTGCCGGCGGAGAACTGCGCACGAGCCGTATCGCCGTTCATGCTCTCATAGCCGGGGAACATGGATCCATCATCAATGAACGTGCGGACATGCTTCAGGAAGCCAGAGAGAGAAGCGAAGTCATAGCGGCCGGTCGTATGATTGAAGTACTCATCACCGACGCTTGCGCCGTTAGCAAGCGTAACGTAGAAGTAATGGTAGGAGCCGTAGCCCATCGCCAGCGCATAGCCGTACTTGCGGCCGCGGCTGTTCTGGGTAATGACGCGTGCCGCTTCTTCCATCTCTGCCCACGTCTTCGGGAGTTCCAGATTGTTCTCCTCGAAAATCTGATTGTTGCAGGCAATGCCATACGTCGTCACGCGAATCGGCACAGAATACGTTTGACCGAAGAATTCGCCGTAGCCGGGCGCATTGTAGGAAGAGAAGCGCTCCACCAGCGTGGAAAGCGCGGGAATCTCCTCCCAGGGCAGAATGTAGCCGGCTTCTGCGTAGTTGCCAATCTTGTTGCACTTAAAGATGTCGGGGCCTTCCTTAGAGGTCACGGCAACATCCAGCGTGCTGTAATAGTCGCTGCCATAGACCGTGTACTCCACGGCAATCCCGTTTTCCTTGCCAATCGTGGCATTGAACGCTTCAATCTTTTCCTTGATGACAGACTGATCGTGCTGGTCGTTCGACCACATGCGAATGACCTGTACATCATCAGCGGAGGCGACGCTGAGCATCGTCAGCATCATGGCGAACGCAAGGAGAAGCGCAGACAGTTTCTTCATGGGAAAACCTCACTTTCCATTTCGGGTCGTTTTGCTTGGAAACGATGTAGGAATTCCGGACTTCCTAATGAGTTCATTGTAGACAAAATGTCCTTGCAGCGCAATATGAAAAATAATCAACATTTTTCAGCACATCCCAACAAAAAATAAAAAGGTGGAATAAAAAAACCTCCTGCTCACGCAAAATGAACAGGAGGCAGTAGGGTTAAGACATCGCCCGGCTGTGCGGTGTCGCCTTAAAAATGGTTCTTCACGGAATCTTGGGGGAAGAGCAGCTTGGGGGCGCGTCTGCGGACGCGCAAAGTTACTGGCAGGGACGCTTCGCTGCCTGCACCTTTGTTGAGCGCGTTTGGCATACTGGTCGCCCGTGGAACTGTTGGGGCGTTGCCCCAAACCCCACAAGGGACGCTGTCCCTTGACCCTGCAAGGGGCAGACGAAAAGGGACGAAGTCCCCCCTTGACCCCTTTTCGCGATTGGGTTGGTCGCGCTTTCATGCTCCTTCCGCGTGTAGCTTTTTGGTGCTTCGCCTAAGCCCTTGTTTGCCCCCCAACTTTCCGTGAAGAACCTTAAAAATGCAGTTCCGAAATTGGTGCGGCAAACGGCCCCGGCAGCGGAGAGGGAACATGCTTCTGTCCGCACATATCCGTATCAAGCGTCAGCGGTGATCCATCCGGCGCTTCATAGCGCTGCTCAGGCTCAAAGGCACTGCCCAGCACATCGCTGCTGATGCACTTCGTATCCACCGCCGGAAGAAAATCATAGAGGTTTGTTGTCAAGCCGTTTTCCGTGACTGCAAAAGTCACAGGGGCTGGCACGGTGACACTGCCAATATCACAATCCGCCGTCTGCGCGCCGTTCAGATAGACGTTTCCGCCTGCCTTGACGGGTAGATGACCATAGTAAATGCCGCGGTCGCCTGCAATGCGCTCTGGTGTAAATTGTGACAGGTATTCGCTTTCTGTCGGGAAGCCCTGATAGGGCAGCGTACCGACGATGAGGTTCATTTCGCACAGCTGATTTTTGCCAATGCTGTTGATGTAGGCCGTATATTCCTCAGAAATCGGCTGTTGCACAAACAGATTATTCCAAAATTGTGCATCGCCGTGGAGAATAGACATGAAGCCCGCCACAGCCGTCTGATGCGGCACATGGTAAGGCGTGTAGCGCACGGAATCAGGGCGGGAAAGCCCCGCGTTGTTTGTTCCCGCACCGACAAAGGTGAACGAACCGGCAATCAAGTTCTGCGCAAATGCAATCCCTTGCGTGCTGATGCGCCCTGCCATTGGGCTGAGCAGAAGGTTGTGGTCAATCAGGGTCGGGCCATGGCTGACCTCAACAAAAATGTCTTCGCCAAAGCTCAGCTGTGTGCGGATTTTCCGCCCGCACAGCGGCTGATTGTGGTGAAATGTATTGCCCGTCACGCGCGTTCCCTGCGCCTGCCAATCCAGCCACAATCCGCGTGTACAATGGTGAATGTGATTATGCGCAATGATGGTGTCAATGGCGGCGTGCAGCTTAATGCCGCCGATTTCGGCGCCGTTCAGTTCCTGCTTGTTGTTGATATGGTGAATGTGGTTGTCCTCAATCACGGAGAAAACGCAGCCAAGATGCCCGGCAATGCCTGCCTGTCCACAGTCGTGAATGTTGCAGCGGCGGATAACGTGGCTGCCGACATGCGCCCGATCCCAGCCTTCCAGCTGCGCCTGGCAGATGGCGTCCCGTTCATTCTGCGTTCCATGTTTCAGCCCGAAGCGGCGCCACTTGTTTTCGTTATTGGGCTGAAGGTATTTGCCAAGCGAAATGCCAACGCACTTGCTTTCATACAGCTCGCAGTCCTCAATGACCCATCCCTTTGCCCAGTGCGGGCCAACCATGCCCTCTTGATAGGCTGTCGGCGGCGCCCATTGCGGCGCTGCCTTGCAGAAGACAAAGCCGGAGAGCGTGATGGAATGGATACCCGTTTCCATGGGGTAGAAGCAATGGCGGCGCGCGCTGTACTCCAAAAGATGACCATCAGGAGAACCGCAGAGCAAATGAAGATAGAGGGTCGTTTCTGTCTCTGTGCGTTCGCTCATCCACACATTGCGAGAGAATTCCGTATCCCACGCATACGGCGACGGTTCAGCGGCAAGCAGCGCCTCCCGCGTGAAAACCTCGCGCAGGGATCGGTTGTCAAGATATATATCTGCCCGGTGTACAGGCTCGGCAGCATCATCGTAGTACCAGTCGCCGGAAATCAAATCCGCAAACGGATTATCCTCCCCCAGTACGTCGTTGGGGATAACGGTTTTCCAGATGCCGCAGCCGCATTCTTCCCACTGTGACAGCACTTCTGCCCCGGTAATCACGCTCTGCCCCGGTACTTCGGCGCGGTAGATAATCCGGTTTTCTTCGCTGCCACCGCGCAGAGGATGTACATCCTCCCGATAAATGCCGGGAGCAACCAGCACTTCATCACCCGGCATGGCAGCGTCCGCCGCCTGCTGAATGGTTGAAAAGGGGCAAGCCTTCGTTCCCATACCGGGGAAAGGCTGATTACAATTCACATAAATTTTCATGGGCGATTCCTCAGCGCGGCAAAATCACGTTTTTCTGTTCGCCATGCAAGAAAGCATAGAGGTTGTCAAAAACAATTTCAGCCCGCCGAAGCATGGATTCCTCGCTGGCAAAAGCAATGTGCGGCGTCACCAGGCAGTTCTTCGCGTTCAGCAGCGGATGTTCCCGCGGGATGGGCGGCTCCATTTCAAACACATCTGCCGCTGCCGCAGCAAGATGTCCGCTGTTCAGCGCCTCGGCCAGCGCCTGCGAGTCAACAACGGGGCCGCGCGAAGTGTTGATAAGGATTGCACGATGTTTCATCATGCTGATGCGCTCCGCATTCATCAGGCCGCGCGTACTTTCCACAAGCGGGCAATGCAGGGAGACAACATCCGCATGGCGCAGCAGTTCATCCAGCGAAGTTTGCTGCACATAATCCGGCATTTGCGCAATGGGATTGCTGTCATATGCAAGAATCGGGCAGCCAAAGGCATGGAACAATTCCGCCGCACGCCTGCCAATTTTGCCGAAACCGATGATGCCGACCGTTTTTCCGCCGAGTTCACGGCCGACAAGCCCCTCCTTCGTCCCCTGATGACGGCAGCGCGCGGAGACCGCCTCCACGTTGCGCAGGCAGTCAATCGCCATGCCCAGCGCAAGTTCCGCAACGGACTCATTGGAATAGCCGGATGCATTGCTGACAGCCACATGCATCTCCTCGGCAGCCTGCAAATCCACATGATCCACGCCTGTGAACGCCACATCAATGAATTGCAGATGCGTGCATTGGCGGATGATGCTGCCCTTAAGCGGCATGTTTGCCAGCAGGAGAATATCCGCATCCTTCGCGCGTTCGCAAAGGGCTGCTTCATCCTCACAGCGGGAATAAGCGCAGAAGGTGTGCCCTTTCTGCTCCAAATCGCGCGTGTATTTCTGGAGGACTTCATCGCTGACAGCAAGTGATTCCAGCAAAACAATCTTCATAAGCCAACGCTCCTTTTCGCTTTCCGCGATCGTTTGATCACAGTTACCTATTATTATAGAGAAGCGGATGGCTGTATGCAAGTTGAAAAAACATCAACACGCGCAAAGCGGACTGTCCCATTGCGCGGAGAGGGAAATCAGGCGCTGGAAAAATTCTTCCGATTGCTATAGCTATATGAGCGGCTCTTTAATGCATAAATGATATACACTCCACAATTTAGTCGTTGAATGTATGTATCAGGGAAAAGCATCCTTCCCAACTGTCTCCTGTTGCATCTCAATCTTCCAGTGCAAACTTCTGCTTGTCGTGGACGTCGATTGCTTCACCCAGCTGTACTTCGATCAGCTTCAGTTTTGTTTTGGCAATAACAGTATGGCGGCAGCCTGCGGCCATGGTGATCACGTCGCCTACCTTCACGTTCTGCTCTATGCCGTCCACAACGGTCTTGCCCTCGCCAGCAATGACCGTCCATACTTCGTCCCGGTGCTGGTGGCTGTGATAGTTCATCTGGTGGCCTGCATTCAGGGTTACTTTGATGGTCATGGAAGCCTTGTCGATGTCGATGACCTTAAAGCTTCCCCACGATTTTTCAGCGAACATGACCCGGTGGTCGAGTGTGTTGACGAAGGGCTTGATGTAACTGGACTGCTCCTTATCTGAGACCAGAATGCCCTCCGGGCTGGCAGAGATCACCACGTCCTTCAGACCCATGCAGAGGATAGGCACATCCAACTCATTGACCACATGGACGTTCTCGCACTTCTCATTAAACAGCGCCTCACCTACTGCTTGGCTGTCCATTGCTTCGGTCAGGGTGTTCCATGTGCCGAGATCTTTCCAAGTTCCTGCAAAACGCATGACTTCGATCTCCGGCTCGTGCTCCACCACGGCATAGTCAAAACTGATTTTGTTCAAGGTGTCATATTTGTTGAACAGGTCCTTATAGTCCACAAAATTGATCAGCTCATGGGCACGTTTCAGCACATAGCCCAGCTTGAACGCAAACACGCCGCCGTTCCAGAGCGCTCCCTTTGCAATGTAGTCCTTTGCCACTTCCTGCGTTGGCTTTTCCTTGAACATGGACACCTTGCTGACCTGCTCTTTGCCGATGGGGATGATATAGCCGTATTTCTCGCTGGGATAGGTCGGTTCAATGCCCATCAGGACCAGATTTGCACTGCTGACGGCAGCACGGTCGCCCAGCGCTTTCAATGTCTCAAAGTAATCATTCTCCACATAGGGGTCTACCGGGCAGACGACAACGGATTCTTCCTCGCCGACGCCCTGCACGTCCTTCAGGTAAGCCGCTGCCAGTGCGATGGCCGGGAAGGTATCACGGCGGCAAGGTTCCACGCTGATGCCAACTTCCTCACCCAGCTGATTGTGGATGGCCGAGACCTGAGACTTGGAGGTGGCAATGGTGATTGTTACATCCGTATCGACTGCCTTGATCTGACGGTAGACGCGCTGCACCATGGATTCCAGTTCGCCGTCTTCCCGGTGGAAGAACTTGATGAACTGCTTGGAACGGATATCGTTGGAAAGCGGCCATAGGCGCTGACCGGAGCCTCCAGACAATAACACCAGATTCATAATTTTCCTCCTGTCATCTGCAAAAAAGGCCGTGGCCCTGCATGGACACACGACCTTTTTTTCAAATCGCTTATACTATTTTCAGATAAGAATGCGCCAAGATGCGCCGCGAATTTTTCATTCTGGCTAACGTGAATGAAACGCAGCGTAGCAGCGCTACGCTAAGTGGAATGAGCGGACGCCAGAAGGGAAAAGGCGCAAGCAGATGGCGCAGGTGAATCTGGAAATAGTATTATTATTTTTGTTCTGCGTTTAGCGCTCTGCACGCATCGGGTTGTTCAGGAAGTCCTCGTAGGACAGGCGCAGACCGTCTTCCAGTTCCGTCTTGTAAGTCCAGCCCAGATTGGTAGCCTTAGACACATCCAGCAGCTTGCGGGGAGTACCGTTGGGCTTGGTGGTATCCCACTTGATCTCGCCGGTGTAGCCCACGACCTTGGCGACCAGCTCGGTCAGCTTCTTGATGGTCAGCTCCTTGCCGGTACCAGCATTGACGGTTTCGTTACCGGAGTAGTTGTTCATCAGGAAGACGCACAGGTTTGCCAGATCATCCACATACAGGAACTCACGCAGCGGAGAGCCATCGCCCCAGCAGGTAACGCTCTCTACACCGTTGACCTTTGCCTCGTGGAAGCGGCGGATCAGTGCCGGGACCACATGGCTGTGGGTGGGGTGATAGTTGTCGTTGGGGCCATAGAGGTTGGTGGGCATGACGCTGATGTAGTCGGTGCCGTACTGGCGGTTCAGAAACTCGCAGTACTTCAAGCCGGAGATCTTCGCCAGCGCATAAGCCTCGTTGGTCTTTTCCAGCTCACTGGTCAGCAGGCAGCTTTCCTTCATGGGCTGAGGCGCCATGCGGGGATAGATGCAGGAGGAGCCGAGGAACTCCAGCTTCTTGCAGCCATTCTTCCATGCAGCGTGGATGACGTTCATCTCCAGCGTCATGTTGTCATACATGAAGTCGGCCAGCGCTTCCTGATTTGCCACGATGCCGCCTACTTTAGCAGCAGCAAGAAACACATACTCCGGCTTCTCCTGTGCAAAGAACGCTTCCACGGCATCCTGACGGGTCAGATCCAGCTCCTTGTGGGTGCGGGTGATGATATTGGTGTAACCCTGACGCTGCAGTTCACGGACGATTGCAGAACCCACCATGCCGCGATGACCTGCGACATAAATCTTCGCATTCTTTTCCATCATAATTAGATTACCTTCTTTCCAAATTACAGAACTGCCTTCAGCGCCTTTTCGCGCTTTGCACGCTCACGGTCGTGCTTGGCCATAATCTCCACCAGCTGCTCGTAAGTCGTGGACTGCGGATTCCAGCCCAGCACGGTCTTTGCCTTGGTGGGGTCGCCCCACAGGTTGTCCACATCGGTGGGGCGGAACCACTGCGGATTCACGCAGACCAGCATCTTGCCAGTAGCTGCATCATAGCCCTTCTCGTCGATGCCGGTACCCTCCCAGCGGATGGTGATGCCGTTAGCGGCAAAGGCCTTCTCGGTAAAGTCACGGACAGTGTGCTGCACACCGGTAGCAATGACGAAGTCTTCCGGCTTATCCTGCTGCATAATCAGCCACATGCACTCAACGTAGTCCTTCGCGTAGCCCCAGTCACGCAGAGAATCCATGTTGCCCAGCTCCAGATGATCCTGCAGGCCCTCGGCGATACGACCGGCTGCCAGCGTGATCTTACGGGTGACGAAGTTCTCGCCGCGGCGCTCAGACTCATGGTTGAACAGGATGCCGTTGACGGCAAACATGCCGTACGCATCGCGGTACTCCTTGACCATCCAGAAGCCATACTGCTTTGCGACAGCGTACGGAGAGTAGGGATGGAACGGGGTGGTCTCACGCTGGGGAATCTCCTCGACTTTGCCGTACAGCTCAGAGGTAGAAGCCTGATACACCTTGCAGGTCTTCGTCAGCCCGCAGACGCGGACAGCCTCCAGCACACGCAGAACGCCCAGCGCGTCTACATCGCCGGAATATTCAGGCGCATCGAAGGAAACCTGGACATGGCTCTGCGCAGCCAGATTGTAGATTTCATCGGGTTTGATTTCGCCCACCAGACGGATCAGACCAGAAGAATCGGTCAGGTCTCCGTCGTGCAGGGTAATCGCGTTCTTCTCAATCAGATGGTCGATACGAGCCGTGTTGGAGATGGACGCACGGCGGACGATGCCGTGGACTTCATAGCCCTTCTCCAGCAGAAACTCTGCCAGATAGGAACCATCCTGCCCAGTGATACCCGTGATAAGTGCCTTTTTCATGTATTTTATTCCTCTCTGACGTTTGATGTATTGTGCTTCATTTTGTCGCACACTTGTATTTTATAAATTAAGGCACATTCTCTTAAGTGGTAAAGTAGTGCTTTATTAGCATAATATTGGTTTTTAGTGCCTACGAAATATACGCAACTGTATCCATGCAGTTTTGCGAAAGTCTCGAACACACAATATATCTCTTATTCCCACAACAGCTTACAGTCCGCCACATCCACAAGGCTGTCCATAAACACCTCATGCAGACGCTCTGCCACCTGCTTCTTCGTCACGCCTTTCTTCAGCACGACCTGCAAAAAGCCACCGCCGCCTGCGCCGCAGACCAGCCGGCCATCAATCAGCTCCTCGATGCTGCTGAAGATCTGCTCGATCAACGTGTTGCTGCTTCCGGCATCCACCTTCTTACTCAGCTCCCAGTGGTAATCCAGCAGCTTCGCAAACCCGTCCACGTTGCCGCGCTCCAGTTCAAACCGCATCAGCGCCGCCACCTTCTGGATCTCCTCCAGCGCAAACACACTGTCCGGCTCATTGCCGGCATATCGTCCGATCACGTCACGGAGCAGGTTCCTTGCCAGCCTGCGCTGACCGGTGTAGATCAGGCAGAAACGCTCGTCCAGTTCCTTTTTTGCTTCCTCCGGGATCTCCACATGTACCACCTTCAGCTTCTGGTCAATCCCCGGCATGGAAGTGATGTACTTCAGCCCCGGTGTGACGCCGCCCACCTGATCCTGCCAGCCGCCTCCGGTAGACATGATCTGCTCCATGGCCAGTACATGGGAATACAGATCCTCCTCTGTATATCCGATCCCCATGAACTCAAATACCGCCTTCACACAGGCAGCGGAAAGGATTGATGAAGTTCCAAGGCCGGAACCCTTCGGCACGTTTGTCACCTCTGAATGCATCACAAAGCCGCCGCCCAGACGCTCCAGTATCCCTTTCAGGCTGTTTCCTTTCATCGGAATGATCCCGCAGGCAAGCAGACATGCCTTCTGCAGGGCAAAGGGATCAAACGGATCTCCGGTGCGCTGTAACTCACCGATCTCCTCAAACTCCCCGTGTACATCCATGTCACGGCTGTCAAAGACTACCTTCAGTTCATCCATGCGTTCCAGCTTCACCACCACCGGCTTCTCACCGTTCAGCAGGATAGCCGCATTCAGCACCGTACCGCCATGCTCATTGCAATACGGAGGGGTATCGCTCCATCCGCCGCCCCAGTTCACACGCAGCGGCAGTTCCACGGTGTGGGTATCTTTCACAATGTGTGCCGTTTCATTATAGCTGAGACTGCGCACCGTAGCCTCCAGCACTTCCGACTGGATGGTCCCAAAGCACTTCTGTACCTCGTTCTCATCCTCCAGCACCACACCAAGATAATAATGCAGGCGGAGCTTCTCACTGAAATCTGCCCTTGCAAGGCGTTTTTCCAGCCAGTGTCTCTGGATCTTCGTCAGTGCCTTACACTTCGGAAGCGTCTGTGCCGGTACCTGTCCGCGGATCGCTTTTGCCAGTTCATCCATCATCACAAGGTCTGCCATGCGGCGATTCCATGCGATGATGGCATCCGGGTCAGCCGCATTGAAGCCGGAACACAGCGACTTGCGCGGACTCTCTTTCCAGTCCCCCAGCCTGCCTTCCCCAGTCACAAGCGCATACAGGTTCAACGCCGCCGCTACCGCTTCCCTCACGGTGTCCTTCTCCGGATAAAGTTCTGCCGTCCAGAGGGTATGGTTTCCGCCATCCCAGAGATCCGTACCAAGCCTTTCTGCCACCTCATCCAGATCTTTGCCAAACAGCCGGTTCTCCTTCGGATTATCCTGCACGCCAAAGATGCGCACGACGAACTTCCCGTCACGCTGTTTCAGCCCATGCAGAACCACCCCATCCGGGATCACCTCATCGTGGATATCCACAAAGGAAAGGACACAGTTGTTTCCCACCTTTGCGCGGCTGTGGACATAGGATACCTCCAAATAGCAGTCCTTCCCAATGGAAGCACGGCTGCTCAGCACGCTGTTATACCCGGCTGTGCTGCCGCTGATGCTGCTTGCCACACGTCTGCTCCAGCCAAGGCTGGCATACGCATCCACACCGCCGCACATCAGTGCCAGGATCTCCTTTGTGGTGCCAAAGTGGATGAACTTCGCCGGGGCCAGACGCAGCAGCTTCATCCGGTAAGGACGGAGCACCTTCCACACCTGTTCCCTCGCTTCTGTCAGTTCCTCACAGAATTCTCCTTCCGACTTTTCCAGATAAAACTGCTCCAGCGTAGAATCTTCCGCTAACGGATAGAGAAAATCCGCATACAGGGACAGACGCACCGTCCCGTTGACATACCGGTCATACCCTTCCTCTGTCCTGATCAGGGAATACAGTGAATCCATCATGGCGGTGCTGAAGATCAGCGCACCGGTGTCAATGTCCACACAGCCTGCCTCATTCACCGCACCGGCCTTTCGCAGTTCCTCCTCCGACTTCTTCTGGAGGCAGCATTTCACGTTGCCGTCTTCCCCGTTCACATACACGCCATGGTTCTTTCCGACTTCCACGCGCTCCTTAAAGGAAATCGCCGCCGCACCGACATTATTATAGTCGATCTGCAGCGGATTAAACAGAAGCAGCACATCTCCGGACAGCAGCACCATCCCCTCACGGATACGAGATGGCATGGAACTCATGCAGATCATGAATTCATCGAAAAGCGTAGAACTGCGTCCATCCGGCAGCTGATGGGGTACCGGCGAAAACAGTTTTCCCAGTGCGGAATACTGCGGCACACGTTTGCTGTCGCCACCGGAATGGATGACCAGAACGCGCAGCTTCCGGAAATCTCCCTCCTGCTCATGGAGATACTTTAACACCTCCAGCGTCGCACCGCCGGAACCCACACGCTCGCCACCCCGATCCGGGATCGCTGCAAACCTTGTCCCTGCCGGAAGATACTCCTTCCGCTCCTCGATCTGCCTGCGGAATCCTTCTGCCTGCTGGTCATTGGATGCCGTCAGGATCACATAATCCCATCTGGGGAAATTTTTCAGTTTCACGGAACGGTTGTAATCATCCCAGCAGTCCTGATAGGCCTGTGACAAAAACATTGAATATAAGCTCTTCATATTTCTTTCTCTCCTCTTTTCTCAGAATTTCCAGCCATCCGGCCGGTTTCTGTGTCTTTCCTTTTTCAAAAAAAGCACAGCGATTTCTCGCTGTGCCTCCATGTCACCACTGTTTCCGATATTCCCTTGGACTGATTCCTTCTACTTTGCGGAACATCCGGCTGAAGTAGTTTGCATCTTCCATGCCAACCGCAGCGCCTATTTCATCCACAGTCATATTGGTGAAGCGAAGCAGCTGCTTGGCTCTGGTGATCCGCTTTGAGATCAGATAGTTATTGACCGTCGTTCCGTAAGTCTCTTTGAAGATTTTGGACAGATAGAACTTGTTGATGAAGAACTTCTCTGCCAACTCATCCAGCATAATTTTCTCTGTAAAGTGTTCGTCCAGATGCTCCTTCACGGCTGCCAGTTCCATTCTCTTCCGGCTTATTGTCGCGCTCTCTGGATGCCAAGACTGCTCCATCAGGAGCGTCAACAGACTTCCCAGCTTCTCATTGATCCGCATATCTCGTATGTAATCGGATGAGGAAGCTAAGTTATAGAGGTCTGTCAGAAGTAATCTAAACGGTGTTAAATCATCTGGATGGAACACAGGCCGACCGCCTCGCTCTTTGTACTTCTCATACACAGCCGGAAGGGATGGGGCATAGAAGTGACACCATTGGAGAGCCCAAAGGTCATCCGAGGTAGAATGACTGTAGGCTTTTCGGCAGTCGATGAACACACAGTCTCCTGCGTGCAATTGATAGGTCTGCCCCTCGTAGGAAAGTTCACCTTCGCCAGACAGAACGATAAAGCAAAGAAACGACACCAGATTCTCTCTCTGAGATATATGCGGATGAACAGCCTGCAAAGAGCCGACCTCCTGCAGATGGAGCAACGATGTCCGGGCAAAGGTTGATGGGGTGTAAATGATTCGGGAGGAATTTACGGAAGAAGATTGTGGGTTGAATAGTTCTTGGTCCATAAGCTGCTCCTTTCCCATTTTCGTCACATCTCACTCAATTCGCATTATATCCGAATTTCCTGCTTTGCAGAGTTTCCTTCCACCAGCTTTCTCTTTCGAGAATCACGCTGTCATCCACTCTTGCATTATAATTTTCAAGAATGGAATACTGGAAATTTCTCTTTATGTAATCAATGCCTTCTTTATTTACCAGTTCAATCAGTTCTTTATTGCCGCCATGCCCTGAATCAATATAGTTTGCCCATCTCTGCAGCAGCATCCCGCTGTCGCTTGTAGCCGAGCCGACATATAATTTTCCATTACTTCTATCAGTAATTAGATAAACCGCTTTCTGATTCTGCAAGGCTGCCATCCAGTCCTTCTTGTGCTGTTTGATGATAATTTCAAGTTGCTCCCAAGTAAGCCTTACCTCATCGTATCCCGGAAAATCGTAGCCATCAAATGCAGCAGGGAGAAGCTGGTTCACTAACAGTTCATCACATACATTTTTATAGTAAATCCCCTGTGCTTGACATGTCTTATGAAACTGTATGATCAATCTTCCATAGTAGGGTTTATACTCCGGCAGTTCATCTCCGTCATAAGATATTCCACCTACAATATTAAGATCCTTCGTAATTTTCTTTATCGTGGTCAAAAGCCACTTATCCCAGCCTATTTTCAAAAAACAAACTGCAATCTGGCCTTCATAGAAATAACGTCTCTGTTCTCTCCAAAACAGCCACTGTGTATTTACAATATCCGGATTCTTTCTATAAAGATCCAGCGGATCTTCATCCGGGCTTGGCTGATTAAATTTTATTTTAACTTTGTCCATATCACTTTGCGGAATACGCAAAAGATCATCTATTTTTAATGGCATAAAACACTCCTTCTTTTTAGGATACCCCTTATAATTGCGCCCAAACCATCCACATCATCCCCGCCGACCCAAATTTCGAGAAAGAGCGCAATTCAAGCGCACTGTTTGCACGAGAAATAAACCTCGTTACGCAACCTTTATTCGATTGCGAGCAAGGTATAAATTCGCAAGTGCAAACAGTGTGCAGCAATGCTGATGCAGTTTTTCCCGTCCTCGGTAATGAAAGATTCTCTTTATCACGCAAAACACATGTTCCACTTTGGAACGAACCGAGGATTTCGCATGTTCGATTGCCTTGAGCAGCTCGAACTTTTCGCCGCTTGCTTTCTTCAGCTACGACGGACGCTTGTTGATTTGATACCGGATAGGATGTCCTTCATTGTTGACAAGAATTGCATCATCCTTCTTTTCTGCACCCAGATACCCGCTGTCACCATAAACATCCTCCTCTGTTCCTTGAAGAAGCTCGACAACCATGTTGCTGTCGTGCACATTGACGGCTGTCGTTTCCACCGTGTGAACCAGTCCGCTGTCCGCATCCACGCCGATGTGCTCCTTGTAGCCGAAGTACCACTGGTTGCCTTTTTTGACGGAATGAGCTTCCAGATCACGCTGCTTTTCCTTGCTTTTCGTCGATGAAGGCGCGGCTATCAGCGTCGAATCCACAATCGTTCCCTTTTTCAGCATCAGATTGCACTTCTGCAAACTTTCGACCACATTCGTGAAAAAAGCCTCGCCGAGCTGGCTTTGCTCAAGGATATGCCGAAAACGCCCGATGGTATCGCCATCCGGCACCTGATTGCTGGAGTCCACACCGCAGAACTGCGAGAACGCACGGCTGTCGATGATTTCATTGCGCGCCGCGTCATCCGCGAGGTTGTAGAGGTGCTGCAGCACGTATATCCGGAGCATCAATTCCAAGTCGTAGGGCTTATTGCCGCGCTCTCCTTTGTAATAGTGCGGCTGCACGATCCCAACCCATTGCGACCACGGAATCAGTTTCTCCATGATTCCCAGAAACTCTTTCTTCTTCGTTGATGCCTGCCCCAGCTCGTCGCTGATCAGGCTCATCGTCAATTGCTTCTTCACCTCTTTATTATACATCTTTTTCGTCCTTTTGGCTGTTTTTTCTTTGTGCGGGATTGCCTTATACTATTTCCAAATAAGAATGCGCCCAGATGCACCGCGAATTTTTCGTTCTGGCTAACGAGCGTGAAGCGCAGCGTAGCAGCGCTACGCTAAGTGGAATGAGCGGACGCCAGAATGAAAAGGCGCAAGCAGATGGCGTAGGTGAATCTGGAAATCGTATTACGCATGATCTCGCGAGCGTTCCCGATACTCCTGCGCAGTGCAGCCCATCCATTTCCGGAACCATCGGGCAAAATAGTTGGCGGTATTGAAGCCCGTCTGCTCCGCAATAGAGGCGATAGACTGGTCGGTTTCGCTGAGGAGGCTGCACGCCTTCTTCAGCCGGGACTGTGCAATGCTGTCGCTGAACGACACGCTGCTGCATTCACGGTACACACGCGAAATGTAGGTGGGATGGAAATGCAGCGCGTCCGCAATCGCGGTGAGCGACAAATCTCCGCTTAGATGCTCGGCTATATACTGGTCAATCTGCCGCACAATGTGTCGCTGACGGTGCATTTGCTTTTTGGAGCGTGCATTGAATACCTCCTGCGCCAGATGGTTCAGCTTGCGCTGCAGCTCGCTGAGCGGCGTTCCGGGCTTAATCACCAGCCTTTCCAGCGCGGGCGACGCAATGTCGCCCGTCAGGAAGGCGCCGCTGCAATCGCGCATGAACTGCGCCAGCGCCTCGTAAAGCTCATCGGTGCTTCGCTTATCGCTGGTATCTGCCAGAAGCTGAAAAAAGCGCGGGGTTTCTTCAGCAAAGAGATCCTCCTGACCGGTAAGCAGGTATTCCTTCATGCGGATAAGGCTTGCCTGTCCGTCGCTGACGGATACCAGCGGCATCGAGGACGTTGGCTGCGCCTGCGTCGCGTGCAGCGTGACCAGTTCGCCGGACGCGGGGCTGACCTGATTGATCAGCTCCAGCATCTGCGCCGCTCCCTTCCCCAATGCCTTCCATTCTGTTTCGCAGTCCATCAGGCAGACCGTCAGCTGCTGTCCCTGCTGCTCGATCATCCGCTACGCATTCTCCAGGTGTCCCTCCAGCAGCGCGCTGTCCTCCTCCGAGGGCTGAAACACAATGGAGAAGCAGCGGGCATTCATGTCGGTCAGCAGCATCGGCAAATGGGGGCGCATCAGCTCCTCGATCAGGTTCATCGACTGATGCAGAAGCTCGGGGCGCATGGCTGCGCCGAACATGCCATATCCCATACGCACCGGTCGATGTGCGTCAAAGGGAAAACCGCTGTTCTTGATGGCGGCAAGCAGCGATTCCTCTTGCAGCTGTCCGCCGTGCATGGCATGGAACACCAGCTGCCGCAGCTGCCTTGCATATTCGCTCGCCACCGCCGCCTGCCGCATCAGCCTCGCGCTTTCCTCCTGCAGGTTCTCTACCGCTCTTTCCACCGTGCTGATAAGCACTTGGTCGCCTTCGCTTTTGAGTACATACGCAAACGCACGCTGCTTCAGCGCTCGGCGCGCATAATCAAAATCGGAATAGCCGGTCAGGTAGATAACGCGGGTCATCGGCCAGCGTTCGCGCACCATGCGGTGAAGCTCCAGCCCCGACGCTCCGGGCATTTCAATATCGGTCAGCAGAATATCCACGCGGTTGCGGTTCAGCACGGCGCACGCCTCGTCGCAGCTGTAGCAGCGGCGAACCTCCAGCCTGTCCTGAAACACTTCCTGAAGCATATGGTACAATCCGTCGGCAATGATAACCTCATCATCGACAATAAGAAGCGATTCCACGCCGCCTCACCTCCCTGTCCTCGGGAATAGGATTGTCACAGACAATCCGTCCGCAAAGCTTTCCAGTTTCAGCTCATAATGATCACCGTAGAGCAGCTCCATGCGGCGATACAGGTTATACAGCGCGCTGCCCTCCGCCAGTTCTCCGGCGCGCATTCGCTCGTCCAGGCGGCGCACGTTCTCCGCATCCATCGTTCCGCCGTTATCATATACCGTTACGCCGAAGCGATCCTGCTCCATGATAAAGCTGACCTCCACCACGCCGCCGCTTTGCTTGTTCTTCACGCCATGCACAAAGGCATTCTCCACCACTGGCTGAAGAATCAGCGGCGGTATGTTTTCCTGCGCGATTTCCTCCGGCAGTTCGTTCATATGCACGCGCACCCGCGGTGAAAAACGCATTCCTTGAATTTCCAGGTACTGTCTGATATGGTTCACCTCGTCGCGCAGGGGAACGTCATGCTCCGGAATGGTCGTGATGTAGCGGTAATAGCGGCTCAGATTCAGGCTCAGCCGCGCAATGTCTTCGTTGCCGTCCTGCTGCGCCATGCGGTAGACCATAAAGAGCGTGTTGTAAAAGAAATGCGGATTGATTTGCATTTGCAGCTGCCGAATCTCCGCCTGCTGTGCGCGCAGCCGTTCCTCATAAACCTGCGCCTTGAGGCTTTCCAGATTCTCCATCATGGAGTTAAACTGGGCGTAGAGGTCGTCAAAGCCCGCATCCGAGCGGTCAATATGGAAATGTCCCGTTTCGCCCGCCTGACGCAGGGAATCGGCAATGGTATCCAGCGGCTGAAGGATATATCGCCGGAAATAGGTAAGATAAATAACCAGCAGCACCAGCGCCAGCGCGGTCAGCAGGCAGACCCACATACGATGGCGCATCAGCGGCTGCAATTCATCCGCTATCGTGCCGACACAGCGAAGCGTAAGATGCAGCAGCGGTATTTCCGCCTCTGCGGAAAAAGTGCTTTCCCCCTGCACGCCCAAAAGGCTGCTGCCCTCCTTTCCGGCGGACAGCAACCCATTTTTCGTTCCGGCACTGAAAAACACCGTGCCTTCCGGCGTATACAGCGTCATGTCCAGCGCGTTTTCGCTGGCCAACAGGCGCATTCGCCGTTCGAGACGTTCCGGCGATATGCAGACAGAAATGAGGAACATCGGCTCGCCCCGCGTTACAGAGCTGCAAAGCATGTACAGATTGTCCCCATGCTCTGCGATGCGCAGCAGCTTTCCGTCCACCAATTGCCGGAAAGTCGCGTATTCGCTCCGATCCATCGTATCATAGATGGATTTTTCCGTCGAGATAACGCGGTCGATCTGCGGCAGCAGGATCTTTGCGTTTTCCAGCAAATCACACGAGCGCTTCATGCGGAGCAGCTTATCAGACAGCCCGCTAATGCTGGCGATGCGCTGATAGTCGCTGAGCCGCGGATAGGCGATGACATACCGCAGCAGCTCCTTATCCGCCGCAAGCTCCTGACACTGGGTAATCAGATTTCCGACCTCCAGATTGATTTGCGACGCAATATAGCTGCATTCCCGTTCGCTAAGCGCCTCCATGTTCCCATGAAGGGTCTGCAATCCCATATGGTTCAGGTAAAGCCCGATGGCATAGAACACCAGCACCACGGCGACCGTGATGGCCAGCAGGCGGATGAACCCACGGCGATTTAGACCCAGCGGCTGTTTATGCATGCGCAATTATCCCTTCACAGACCCCAGCACCATGCCCTTGACGAAGTAACGCTGCAAGAAAGGATACAGCACCAGCATCGGGAAGCATGCTACAAAAATCATGGCGCATTTCACGGTTTTGTCGGATACCAAGGCAAGCGCCTCCCAGTCGCCGGCGCCCATCTGCGTGAGCTTCTGGTCAATGACGATGGTTCGCATGTAGCTCTGCAAAGGATATTGCTCCGGACCTCTGCTGTAGATGATGCCGTTGAACCATTCGTTCCAGTGATACACAGTGGAGTACAGGGCGACGGTGGCGAGCGCCGCCTTGGAGGTGGGCACAAAGATCTGCCACAGAATGCGCCACTGGCTGGCGCCGTCCATGATGGCAGCCTCCTCCAGCTCTCTGGGCGTCTGACGGAAGAAATTCAGCAGCAGAATAATGTTGTACACAGGGACAGCGCCGGGAATCACCAGCGACCAGAAGGTTCCCTTGAGTCCAGTAAGGTTAATGACCATGTACAGCGGAATCATGCCGCCGGAAACCAGCATGGTAATGAAGAAATACCATGCATACACCGTGCGGGCGCGGAACTGGTTTCTTTCCTTGCTCAGCGGATAGGCGCAAATGATGCAGAAAAACATGTTCAGGCTCACGCCGACCAGCACACGCTTGAGCGAAACAAGCATCGCCGTCCAGAAGGGAGCGCGGTTGATGACATACTTATAGCTTTCCAGCGTGAACTTCACCGGCCACAGCGCAACCAGTCCGCCGGAGGCAGAGGACTTATCTGACAGGGAGATGGCGAATACGTGAATCAGCGGAATCAGGCAAGACGCGGCCAGCAAACCGATTACCAGGGCGTTGACCACAACGAATACCCGGGCTCCGAAGCTCTTTGACTTAACCATACCACGCGCCTCCTCATCAGAAAACTCTGTAATCTGCGAACTTGTAGGCGCACAGATAGCTTACAGAGATAAAGAGTGTCGATACAACGGATTTGAACATGCTCACAGCGGCGGACTGTCCCCACAGACCGTTCTTAAAGCTCAGGCGATAAATGAACGTATCCAGAATATCGCCGGTGGGATAAACAGCCTCGCTGTACATGTTATAAACCTGATCAAAACCGGCATTGAGCACGTTGCCAAGGCTCAGCACCATCATCAGCACGATAATCATGCGCATATTGGGCAAGGTGACATGCATGATCCGCTGAAAGCGGTTGGCGCCGTCAATGGTCGCGGCTTCATACTGGGTGGGATCAATGTTGGTAATGGCAGCCAGATACACAATCGTACCAAAGCCAAATTCCTTCCATACGTCGGTAAACACCAGCGTAAATCGGAACCATTTGTTGCTGCCAAGGAAGAAAATCGGTTCAGCGCCGAATAGCCCCAGGAAGCGATTGACAAGACCGCCATTGGGCGACAGCAGGTCAATCATAATACCCGCTAGAATAATCCAGCTCAGGAAGTGGGGCAGATAAATCAAGGTTTGCGAGATGCGCCGGAAGGCATTGCTTCGAATCTCATTGAGCAAAATGGACACGATGACAGGCACGAGCAGATGCAGTGCCATTTTCCACGCCGAGATGATGATCGTGTTGCGGAGCGCAGGCATCGTCTGGGGATTTCGCAGCAGCATTTGGAAGTTCCTCATGCCGACAAATTTCTGAGGACCAAACAGTCCCTTCGCCGGAATAAAGTTCTCAAATGCGATCTTCAGCCCAATCATGGGAAGGTACATATAGATGAAGACAAGAATAACGCCGGGCAGCAGCATTAGATGAAAAGGCAGCTCGCGCCACAAGCGTTTTCTTCTCCGAACGCGCTTCAAGTTGACGTAATTTTTGCTTACAATGCTTTTTTCCACAGTCGTCGCCCCCTGCTGGAATTGATTTGAAAGCGGGGGCTGATGTTGTCACCAGCCCCCGTTAGTCAATCGATCAGATCACTTCAAGGAAGCATACCATTCGTTGACTTCTTCAGTAATCGCGTCGCCGCCGTTGGCGTAGAAGTTTTCCACAAACCGGTCGAAAGCGTCAATGGTTTCCTCGCCGGTGATGATCTTCACGAAGGTTTCGTTCTGCAGGTCCTTGAGGTAGCTCATGTACAGGGTCATGCTTTCGGTGGGTGCGCCAACGAACATCATGTCCTGCGTCAGATTGTTTTCCTTGTAGTAGTTCAGCACGCCGTAAGCGCCTTCCGCACCGTAGATGCGCTCCCAGCCCCACAGGGCGAAGCCTTCCTCGGAGCCGGATTCAAACGCCTGAAGCTTCTGAAGGATGGAGTAGCCTTCACCGGTGACCTGAGAGAAATCGCCGGACTGACGCGCCGCTTCCAGATCGAGGAACGCTTTCAGGTTCTTGTCAGGCTTGGTGGGGGTCACAGGGGACAGCTTCCAGATGGATTCGGAATCCAGGGGCGCGTAGTACACGCCGTTCTCGTTGTTGGGGCCCCAGCACTTGTCGATGAAGAGGTTGTACATCTTCACAACGGCTTCGGGATGCTCGCAGTCCTTGCGAACCACGGTCCAAGCGGTAGTGCCGACGTCCGTCTGTGCCTTCGCCTTGTGGTCGGTAGCCGTTACGATGGGGAACGCCTGCCACTGTCCTTCGGGCTCAAGGTTCTTGCTGTTCTGCAGGGGGTAAATAGAGTTCCACTGTGCGCCAAACATGATGCCGCACTTGCCGGAAGTGGTCGCTTCCGCCACCTTGCCGTCGTCCTTAACGGCAAATTCAGGATCCAGCAGACCGTCCACATACATCTGATGCAGCGTCGCCAGCGCGTCCTTGGTACCGGGCAGCGTAGAGCCATACACCAGCTTGCCCGTGCCGTCGTCCACCCAGATTTCGGGATAGGAATCGAACGCATTGAAGAAGCCCTTCAGCGTGAACAGCTGATCCCAAGGCGTCTTGGACACGGCCATGCCGATGGTGTCGTTCACGCCGTTGCCGTCGAAGTCAGCCTCAGCGAAGGCCTTCGCCGTAGCAATCAGCTCGTCCATGGTGGTGGGAACGGGCAGGTTCAGCTTTTCCAGCCAGTCCGTGCGAATCCACATCAGGTCGGCAATCATCAGCGTTGCGTCTACCACGGGCAGCGCGTAAAGCTGACCGTCGAAGTTGACCGCGTCAAAGGGAGAAGTGCCGGTTTCCAGCATGACGCGCTTGGTCTGCTCGGTTGCGTACTCGTTGTAGATTTCGTCGAGCGGCATAATCAGACCCGCCTCATACAGCTGCTTGGCTTGCAAAGCGGTCACGTTCACGAACTCCGGAATGGCGCCGACGGCCAGCTCCGCAGCCAGCTTCTGGTTGTATTCGTCGCCGCTCTTCACGATCCAGTCGTATTCCACGTTGATGTTCAGCTCGTCGCGGAACAGATCGCACCAGAGGTTGTCGGTCATGGTCTTGTCAGGATGCTGCGAGAAGTAGTTCGCGTCGAGCGTGTCGTCCGTGGAACGAACGAAATGCACCGTCACGGGTTCATCATATTTCTGTTCGTTCGCCAGCGCGCTGGTGCAGAGCATCATGAGCGCCATCAGCAGAGATACGACGGAGAGGAATTTCTTCATAGGGAAGCCTCCTTTGCAATTGTTGAACCGAATTCCTATCGGTTCTGTTAATAATAGTATAGCACAAGTTTTCACCAGAAACAATGGAATATCTTTGACACAATAGCACAAATGAACACAAAATGATATATTCGCGCAAAGGGCGTTTTTGTTTTTTTCTTTTCTTTACTTCACCAGTTGCGACATTCTTTCATTATTTCGCGCAAAACGTCCGCGTCACACCGAACCTGCGCAAAAAAGGCGGCGAACGACGTCGCGCAAGCAAAAAGCAATTCTATTATAGCAAAACGCCCTGCGAAAAGAAAGTCCCGCGCCGAAGAGCAATATCAAGTAAGTATTCTTCCCCTTGGAAAATAGCGCATGCATATCCATCATGGAACTATACTTTCAATATTTGATTGCAAAAATGAAAGTTTCGCTGTTTTTTTGCAATATACAGTCAGCCTGTATTCACTACCGCACCAGTCTACATCGACTGGCTACTCAGTCAGAGTAACTTGTTGTTTTCCAAAGTTGAAGAATATTTTCCAGTAATTTCATCGTTTTTCGCATAGGAATGTCAAGTCCATTGCAATGCAACATGGAAAGTATAAGAGCAATTTTATTATTCCGGCAAATGCCAGTTTGAGGGCGTTGGCGCGAGAAATGCCAGTATTGGATTGCGACAACAGGGAATGACGCATATCGTGGAGAGCATTTTCAAGAGTTGATAATCCTTGAATGCCCGTAGACATCGGCATTGGAGTACAACGTATTATGGTGAACACACAACCACGGTGAATGGCAATGGGCGTGACCCCGGCATGAAGGAAGTATTAGCAGTAGGACGAGCGGCTGGAATGGCGGCAAAAGTATGCAAACAGATTGCAGAGGAAATTCGGGAGAAAACGGAAGGACTGGAGCGGAAGTATCGTGAGGTGCGGTCATGAAGAGCAGAGTAGGATGTACCGTCAATGGCAAAAAAAATATATCTTTTTTCATAGCCAATGCTGATGATGGCGGAAAATTCAGGAATTGCAACTTAAAAACAGTTTCTTTCGTCTTGATTAGCATTTCAATTGCCTTATGCAATTTTGCAGCAGAAATCTTCATCTTTGTCGGCAAACATTCTAACTATACTTTCAATCATTGCTTACAAAAATGAAGATTTTCCCCGTTTCTCTTGAAATATCGTTGCAGAGTGCATTCCTTCGTATTGAAAAATTGATGCTGCCCTTCCCCCGATTTCCTTGCTATTTTCCGAAATCAATGGTAAAATAAGAGCAGGCTAAGAGATGATTTCATTTGAGCAGTCGCGGAAATCAAAACCTCAGCAAACATCCTTCGGAAAGGAGCAGAGGCAATGGGACGCTTTGTGAATCCAAATAACAACTCTTTTCAGGTTGCACTAAATTCGCCCATTTATGTTGACAAGACCGGACTGATTGCGTACACCAATAGTGTTCTTGCTACAATGCAAGGTTATATTTGTAACAGCCGCCCGCGGAGGTTCGGGAAATCATATGCAGCAAATATGCTCACAGCTTATTACAGCCGCGGCTGCGATTCGGAATCAATGTTCGCCGGATTGGAAATCAGCAAGTCTGCCGACTTCAAGAAGCATCTGAACAAATACGACGTGATTCACATCGACGTTCAGTGGTTTCTGGCAAACTGCGTTGACGCGGCGCATGTTGTAGCGTACATTACGAGCAGCGTGCTGGCTGAACTCCGAGAAATCTATCCATCTGTTCTTCCAGAGAATGCTGCAACGCTGCCGAATGCGCTTTCGCAGGTGAAGGAAAAGACAGGTCAGAAATTCATCATTATTATTGACGAATGGGATGTCCTGATTCGCGACGAATCCGCCAATGCGAAGGTTCAGGAAGATTACATCAATTTTCTTCGAGGCATGTTCAAGGGAACGGAGCCGACGAAGTATATTCAGCTGGCTTATCTGACGGGCATTCTTCCTATCAGGAAAGAAAAAACGCAGTCGGCGCTGAATAACTTTGATGAGTTTACCATGCTTCAGGCATACGGGATTGCACCTTATGTCGGTTTTACGGAGGATGAAGTAAAAATTCTTTGCGACAAGTACGGCAGAGATTACGAAAAAGTAAAGAAATGGTATGACGGCTACTTGCTTGACGGGTATCAGATTTATAATCCGCGGGCAGTCGTCAGTGTGATGACCAAAGGAAAATTCAGGAGCTACTGGTCTGAAACCGGTTCTTATGAGGTGGTCATTCCGCTGATTAGCATGAATTATGATGGCTTAAAGACTGCCATCATTGAAATGCTTTCTGGCGCAGAAGTAGCGGTCAACACGGCAACGTTTAAGAATGACCCGGCAAAAATTGCAAGTAAAGATGATGTGATTACTTACCTGATTCACCTTGGCTATTTGGGATATAACGAGGATTCCGAAACGGCATTCATTCTCAACGAGGAAATTAGGCAGGAATTGATTACCGCCGTAAAAAGCAGCAATTGGAATGAACTGATTGGCTTCCAAGAAGAATCGCGGAAACTGCTGATGGCAACTTTGGCAATGGATGCCAAACGTGTTGCTGCTCAAATTGAAAAAATCCACTCAGAGTTTGCTTCGAGCATACGATACAATGATGAGAACTCCTTGAGCAGCACAATTGCGATTGCTTATTTGAGTGCAATGCAGTATTATTTCAAGCCTGTGCGCGAAATGCCGTCTGGAGCAGGATTTGCCGATTTTGTTTATGTCCCGAAGCCTGAATATCGAAGCACCTATCCGGCTTTCGTAATAGAATTGAAATGGAACAAAAATGCAGAAACAGCGCTGCAACAGATAAAAGCGCGGAAGTACCCTGCGTCAATTCTGAGCTACACGGGCGAGATTTTGCTGGTCGGTATCAATTATGACAAGGACAGCAAGCAGCATCAGTACCTGATTGAAAAGTATAAAAAGGAATAAGCAAAAATGCCCGTCAGCAGGCGGCGAATAGCACGACTGCTGATGGGCACTTTTGATATTTTACAAGAATTACTGCAAGGAATATTGCCTTACGCTTCAGCCGTATTCTCAGCCGCATCAGCGCTCTTCCCCTGCGTCAGCCACTTCTCGAACACCGAGTTGCCGCTGTACGCTGCGAAAACAATCGTCGCGTAGTTGATGTACGTCCGAACCGTACTAATCAGCGCTTCGGTGTCGCTGCGGAAAAAGCACAGCACCACCGCCAGCAGCGAAATCACTGTCACTGCGATAGTGACCAAAAGAACAATCCGTTTGCTGAACTGGACGTATGCTTTCTGCTTCGTCATTTGCCTCGTCTTCCTTCTGGCGGCGTTTCCGGCAGAGCAAGAATGTCCTGCTCGTAGCTTGCGGACAGGTGATTTCGTCCTTTCGCCGCGTAACTTTTGTGCATGTTCAGCACCTGCTCTTTTTCTGCCGCAGTACACCATCCCTGCCGCGTATAATTGTCATGCGCATTCTGCAAAAACGCCCACGTCAGAATCGCAAGATCTTCCTCCTGCTGCTGTTCCCTTGCAATCAGCTGCTTCATCGGCTTCCGAAACCAGCCGTACATCAGCGTCAGCGCCGTCACAAGTCCAACGATGGTTGTCGCGTGGTCGCGCATCTGTTCAAGAATCGCCCACATCTGCGCTCGCCACCTTCACCGAAAAATCACCTACAGGTTCAAACACGTTTCCGGCGCTATCGACGATTCGGATGTTCCTCCACGCCTGATTATCCGCGTTTTCCTGCTTCGTGAGGAACTCCGCCGCGCACCAGCCGGTGCTGTTTTTGTACTGCACGCGCCACCAACCATCCGCTTCCATAAGAACAGTTACGGTCGCGCCCTGCGGGATTTTCGCAATCACTTCGGCGGACTTGCTCGCCGTTTTGCGCATGTTCAGGCTGCCGGATGCCGTCGTCACGACCGCCAATTTCGTTTTACTCATTGCAATTTGTTCTCCTTTTTCGGCGTAATCCACGCCTTTCAGTTCGCCCCAATGCGTCCACCCGCTGCCGATTTTCGACGTGACAACGCCATACGCTGTGCCTTTGGCTTCGATAACCGCGCCCTCGCCGATATACAATCCGACATGGTGATACCCTTCCGAAGCGTTGAATTTGTAGACAGCTGTACCGGGTTTGAGCGGCGCGCCATCGGTTCGTTTCCCGGCAGACAGGCTCCCGGATGCGCTGTTGTAACGGCGGAACATGGTGTTGCTGCCGTGGTAGCAGTACCCGCCGAGCTGCCGAAACGCCCACGCAAAAAGGCCGGAGCAGTCCGCCACGCGGTGTCCGACCCACTCTTGACCATATTTCTTTGTCTGTTCACGGCTCGCGGCGTTCTGCTGTGCCTGCGTCCAGATTTCGCCCGACGCGCCGTAGATGTACCCCCAGCCCTCGCGCAGTGCCGTTTGGAACTGCGCAATCAGCTCGGAGGATGAAATGTTTGGCATGTGCCCTCCTGTTATTTATAGAAATGGCTGCCCCCTATATCGAGAGACAGCCACCCTGTTTTCTCGTTCACCGTGTTGGCTTTTGTAATTCTCTATTTTTTCTCCCGCGTCATTGAAGCTGCTTCCTCCGGGAAAAGGTCACGCAGCAGTTCATCCAAATCAAACTGCAGTTTCTTCGCCCGACACCGCGCCGCAACAACTTCCAGCGAATCGCGGATAATCTGCTTGCACCGCGCCATCCGTTCTTCCTTCGGTGCCTGCACAAAAGGCAGGAACGGGACATGCAGCCGAATATCCGCATAGCGATGCTTCCAGCTGATATATTTGCGGTCTTTGCCGCAACCGAATGTGCGTAAAAATTCTTCTGATAGACATTCTGGAATGATGCCGATGCTGTCGAATGCGTCCGTATACTTCGCAAGCGACGTAAGCCGCATGTTCTTTTCGATTAGGCAGAAGTTGTCCATGATCATTTGTGCTGCCGGTGATTCCGATTCGGTTGAAAAGACAAACGGCGTCATGTACGCATCCGGGAACATATCATAAAGCAGTTCTTTGCACTCAAAGCGGAAGTTTTTCACCTCGCTCCGATCTCGGATGATTTCCAGCGCCCGCGTAATGGCAGTTCGCACCATGTCTCGCTGTTCATCCTGCGATGCTTTCATGAAGGTATCGCCGTCCAGCCTGACGCGGATTTCCGCTTCTCGCCACTTCAGGCTGATGTGCTTCCGTTCTTTTTCATCCGGCACAGTGAAAAGAATAATGTTGATGCTGTCCAGCACTTTGCAGTATCTCGGCAGTCGAATCACGTCCATCCGCGATTCAAAATACTGAAAGCAATCGGAAATTCGCTCGGCGGCTGATGGTTCTGCTTCTGCGGAAAAGGTGATGCCTAACATATGGTTCCTCCACTCAGTAGGACAACGTCATTTAGTTAAAAGTGAACAGTGAAAGTTAGCACACAGAATCAGTAAAAATACCAGAAAGAACGGTGCCTGCCCCACGCCCCACAATACTCCATTTCAAGACTTCTTCACTTCCCAAAGGACCTGCACAAAGAGAGAGAGAACTAATTGCTCCGCCTACTGCTCCTACAAAGGCACCTTCAACAACATCTTTTCCAGACTCAGCTGCACATACACCTCCTTCAATAGCTCCAAGAGCCGCGTAAAACACAGCAAGACCTGCTGTAGCGCCACCCATGGTTACACCAACAATAGCAATACTGGCCACTATCACTGCAGCACCAACTGCCCATGCCCACCAAGCCTCACCATTGGGATCTACTCGGTTAAGTGGGTTATTGCTACAGTAAACATATAACGATTTACCACAGATGTCAGTTTCATTTTTACTCAGACGATCATCCGCATTAACAAACCGACCCCACCACGGATTATAGTACCGACTCCTGAGATAGTACAGCCCCGTCTCCTCGTCAAACACATACCCGCGATACCTAAACGGCTGCACCCTGCCCAGCGTTTCCGCCAGCTCACCGGTACACCACAGCGGCGCGCCCCACGCATCGTAGCCGTAGCTGACGACGGTATTGCCATTCTCATCCAGAATTGCAACAATGTCGCCCTGCAAGCTCTTGACATACGCATACGCCGTGCCATTGTACACCACCACCGCCGGGCGGTTCTGCGCGTCGTAGAAGAAGTGCAGCTCATCCGTGCCGGAAGTCATATGCACAACATTCTTGCCGTGCAGCGTGTACTTCGTCGCCACGCCGTTGACCGTTTTCTGCACGCGCAAGCCGTCTGCGTTGTACACAAATTCAGCCGTCACGCCCGATTTCTGCATCTTTTGCAGCTGCCGGCCGTTCTGCCAAGTGTACGTCCACGTCCCGTCGCTCAGCGGATTGCCAATCGCATCGTAGCGAATCGCATTTCCGTTGACCGCCGTGAGCTTGTCGCGCCAGTTCGCGTCGCCGTATTCGTAGGTAACGGTTTCCAGAGGAGTCGTCGTGTCGGCATACGCAAAGCGTTCCTTTTTCAGGATGTTGCCGCCGAGGTCGTAGGTGTACTTCCAAGTCGTACCATCCGCACCAGAGCGGGTATCGCTGTGGTCGTTGACCTGAATCAGCTGCCCCAGCGCGTCGTAGGTATAGCCAGTCCATTTGCCGTTCAGCGTCGCGCTCGCGATGTTCCCGTTGTCGTCGTAGCCGTAGCCACAGTTGCACCCCGGCTGGGTAATCGACGAAACGAGATTCGTCACGCTGCCCGTGCCATAGCCGCCCGCCGCGAAATGGTATTCGCTCGTGAACGTCTTGCTGCCCAGCTTGACCGCCGAGAACGTCGTCCGATTCAGCTTGTCAATGGTCGTCGTGCTCTGCCCAATGGTGGCTGCACCCATGCTGTACGTCAGCGACGTCGGACGATTTTCGTCATCATAACCGAATTTCGTTCCAAATTCCTGTCGATTTTCACCCACTTTCTCCGTAAATTCGCTAAGATTGCCGTACACGTTGTCATACGCGACCTGACCCGTATAGACGTGCTTCGCGTCCTCCGACGTTTTCACGCGCACCGGGCGATTCGCCAAATCGTACTCACTCTGCGTCGTCCGATTCAGCAGATTGTCGCGGACTCGTGCCACCTGCCCCTTCGCGTTGTAGTCGTGTTCGTATCGCGGCGCGGTTTCCTCGCCGTACACCACCCCTGTCACGCAGATTGTTCTGATAGTGGCTTGTATACATATATTCGCGATACATGACGGAATTCCTTCTTATGTGTGCAAATCAACCTGTTTGTTTACGGTTATGATATGTCATCTGTTGCCAGCCAAATCTCAGTTAATGGGAACACGGGAAATTTTGCCTTGACTTCTGTGTTCCATTCATGCTATAATACTGTTAACGTGATAACGTTAGGAGGTGTTGGTGTGGAAGGAAATAGGGAGTCTAATGCCATCGAAAAAGAACGGAAACGAGAAAGAAAAAAGGAGTACGATGCGGAAAATCCCTGCATTCGAGTGAAAATTCGTAAAGACTCCGGAGTTGTAGACGCTCTGAACAAAGCCTGTTGCGCACTTCGTGTTGCAAAAAACGAATATGTCCGAAGGGCTGTTTGTGAAAGAATGGAGGAAGATAGGGATGCGAGATATGCAAAAGAAACAAATATCCGATAAACGATACAGCGACAAGACCTATGATGCAATTGCTTACCGCGTTCCCTCGTCTTCTTCCGAATATCAACAATTTGAGGAAGAAGTTTCAATAAGCGCCGAGACGAAAGCGACCTATGTCCGCAACGCATTAGTGCGAAAACTCACCAAGGACGGCTTCCTGCCGCCCAAAGCAGAATAAAATAACAAGGCATGGAAAGGCTATCTTTTGCGGATAGCCTTTTTCTTATGCGGAAATTTTCAAAAATGCTGTGCTATCGGCAAAACAGGCAGGAAGGAAAATCTACGTTTGACAATTGCTACCAATACCTGTTGCCCAGAATGGCGGTATGCAAATCCGCCAAGGAGTTGAACAAGCTCACCTGCGTGTGGCCTTGTTCGTTGACGGAGGAGGAGATTAGCAACCTCGAAGAGGCAAAGCGCCTCCGCCTCAATATCACCGTCCGAAGAGAGGAGGAACGAACCCATGAAGGTTGAATTTACGGAGGAAATGAAGCGGCACGTTTGCATTGCGGATCCTGATTGACGCGGTACAGGTTGCGATGAAGCTGCGCTCTCCGCGAATTGACGGCGAGGAGGAAAAAGAACTCTGTCGGGTCGGTATCCGTAGACTTGGCGTTGACGGCACTGCCATGATTCAGAGGTGCGGGTATAATCCTGAAGTATATATCGGCGGAATTTACAAGCTGACAGTAACCAGAGATGGTCATGAGTATGACTTCCAGTGGTATAAGTATGAAAGCGGGGTGAACAAATAATGGAATTTATTATTTCCGGAGTGCTTGCGCTCCTGTGCCTGTTTGCGCTGGCTTCCAATGGGGACTTGTGATTCCAAGCCCTTGACGCTCCCCTGCCGATATGGTAAAATATTAGCAGGAAATTGTCAAGGAGGAAGAAATCATGGCTAATAAGTGGGACTTGTCCGAAGCGGGCAAGGCATGGCAGAAAGAGTATCAGCAAGGTTATAGAAATAAAATTTCTACTATTAACATAAAAATTCGCAAGGATTCCGGAATTTTGGAAGCCCTCGATGAGGCTTGCCTTGTGAACAACGTTTCCCGTGTCGAATATCTCCGTCTTGCAGTCGCAGAGCGTCTGCAAGACGAGGGGTATGAGATGGGATATAAGACATCTTCCACTAACAACGCCTGAATGAGTTGTTAAATTCAAAAGAGTCACTTCACCCCGAAGATATGCAGATTCCTATATGACAAAAAACTCATTCTGTCTGTGTTCGTGTACGCATATTCCACAAAAGCGCCGTCCGCGCCATACGCCGTTTTCAGCAAATGATACCCGATCTCTTCATTATATACATATTCGCTCGCGCGGTTATCTTCATGGAGGATTTTCACCAGCGCGCCGTTCTCGTACTTGAAACGGATACAATTCTCCGCATCCTGCCACGGTGTCTGAATCCGGTCGCAGCGGCCATCCGTGTAATGAAGCGTCGTAACTCGACCAGCGCCGTCCGTCACAGACGCGATTTTCAGCGGCGAATCCGCCACCGCCGTCACCGTGACTTCGTTGCCGACCGCATCCTGAATCTTCTGAATCAGCACCTTCGCGGTTTCCGGCGCATCCTCCGTCGGAGTCTCGCTCACCAGCGGGAACGTCATTCCGTTGTCGCCCTTGTCGGTAATCGTGATGTTTTCGTCCCCGATTTCCAACGTCAGAGACAATCCGGACTGGTCGGAATACTTCTTTTGGTCACTCTCACTTTTCTTAAAGAAGTGTTCCGTACCGTCTCCATCCGTATACACGAACTCCACTTCGCCATTGTACAGCACCTTGTGCAGCGTCTGGTGCAGCGAAGTCCGCCAGCCGTAGCCCATGCCGAACTCGTCTTTGTCGCTGTCGCAAGAATTGTAATAGTGCGTAATTGAGACAGGCAGGCGATTGCCGTTCATCGCGGTATCGGCGTGAGCGAAAATCAGGTTGCCATTGACAAGGCTGACGCTGCCAGTCCCTGCCAAACCCGCAGACTGATGGTCGTAAGTCAGATAGCTCTCCAGACCCGCAAGGCTCGCATATTCCAATACGAAGTACGGCTGATTCGCCGTTTCGCTCGAATGCAGCTGCGAAAAGCTGCTTTCACTTTTGGGCGCGCTCAGCTGAACACCGTGATTTTCGCCCAGATACCACTTGCGCGCAAGGCTGGTGACATCGAACTCCTTCCACGAATAGTCTGTTCCCCCATCCGGCTTCCTTCAGATTCCGCCTCACGACGGACACCCTTGCCTTCGGCTTTCTCCTTCCCGCTACCGGGCGGATTCGGGTCTTTCACCCTTTAGAAACGTGCGCCGCCGGGCGCACTCAAAACGCCGCCCCCTCCGATGAATTCGGAGGGGGCGGCGCGCAGAACGGGTCGCTGCCCAAGTCGCGCATCAGCAGCGACCGAGGAAAAGGAGTCCGCGAGGGAAGATTGCCCCCTTCGTCAGCATTTGCCTGCGAAATAGCATATCATACAAGTTCGCGATAAGAACGCGCAGGCAGATTGCTTTTGGGAATTTGGGAATTGCGTCAGTAGGTCAGACCGAACCATACCTTGTAGGTATTGCCGTCCTCATCCTGATACGCATAGCTGCCGGAAGGCGACTGCGCCAGCACTTCGGGCGCAATGTACTGATCCTTGTCATAGCCGGGCACGTCGTTGGGAGAAGCGCACAACTCATACACCACGCCGTCGATCTCGGTATCCGTGACCTCGAGAACCGCGGTGCAGGAGGGTAGCGTCACGGGCAGCTTACCGGTCGGCATGATAGCGCCGGAAAGCACCTGAAGCTGCAGATCCGTGATGGTCACAAGCTCGCTCAGCCCCGCCAGCTCGGTCACGGAGGCAAAGTTCACAAGAATCGCGTCGCAGTAGGGTTCCAGCTTGGTCAGAATCCACGGTGCGCTGAGGGTCAGGGAGCAGATGACGACGCCGCCGTTTGCATGAACTGCCTTGGCGTATTTCTTAATCTTCTTCACGTCCATCAGGGTGGTCAGATCCGTCATACCGCCCGTCTTCATGCCGGTCTTGGTGTCATACTCCGCAACCTCTAGATCCTCAACAAGGTCAAGGGTGTTCATGCAGCCATTATTCGCGGGGAAGTCCGGCTTCACGTCCAGCAGAACGATATCCGCCTCGTCCGCCTTCTCAACGAGCACATAGCCGGCTTCCGTGAGGGTTCTGTTCCAGTTCGCCAGCTTGTTGTCGTCCTCGCCGCTACGGGTAAAGGAAGCGACGAAAACCTTCTTGCCGGTTTCCTTCAGCGGCAGAACGTTATTGTGGTTCTTCAGCAGAACCAGCGACTTCGTGGACATTTCGAGCGCCAGCGTTTCCACCTTGGGCGCATAAGCCGCTTCGGCAGCCAGACTAGTCTGCAAATCCTTATAGGGATTCTCAAAGCGGTCGGATTCCAGCAAAGACACCACGTTCTTGGTCGTTGCGCGGGTCAGGGCTTCTTCCTGAATCATGCCCTTGCTGTACGCCTCAAGCGCCAGAGAATAATCAATCGGCTTGCCCCACCAGTCGCCGATGATGTCGGAACCGGCGTTATACATCAGAGCGATACGCTCAAGGGGCGTCAGCTCTTCCACACCCCACGGAATATCGTACAGGATGTTGCTGTCCGTGTTGACGAAGCCCTCAAAGCCCATCGTATCGCGCAGCAGGGTTTGCAGGAGGGTCGCATTATAGGAGGTCGCGACAGAATCCGAATTGATGTCCACGCCGCGGTAGGTCTGGTTGGCATTGATGGGCATGGGACGGCTGTAGCAGGACATGATGCCCGCCGTCTTGCAGTCAACCGCCGCCTGGAAGCCGGGCAGGAAGTACTTTTCCATGGCGTTTTCCGTGCGGTACATGCGCCACTGACCCGTCTTGTAGTGCGACTTGAAGCCGTTATAGGAAGCGCTGTCGCCGGGGAAGTGCTTGACGATCAGGCCAACGCCGTTCGGCTGCAAGCCGTCGGTGCCGCCCTGATAGCCTTTGACCAGCGCCGCCGTGATGTTCGCCATCACCGCGGGATCCTCGGTGAACGTTGTCACGTTGCGTCCCCAGCGCGGGTCGGTAATCAGGTCGATCTGACGGCCATACATACGATCCAGCCCCTTCGCGTCCCAAATCTGGCGATCCAGATCCGCGAAGCGTTCAATCAGGCTGTAGTCGCCGCCGTTGGCAACGTCGCCCATCACCGCCGCCGCCAGACCCATGGTGCCGGGTTCGCCGGGGAACTTCTGGGGGTTGGAAATGAGGGTGAACGGAATGCAGGGTTCGCCCGTCGCCGCAGCGGCGTATTCGGTCGTCAGGTTCGTGGCGTTGTTGTACAGCACGCCCGCGCCCACGTCCGACATCACGCGGACAACGCCCATGCGATTGTTGAAGGCGATGATTTCCGCCGTTGAGTTGTTGACACGCGTCGGATCGTCCATCGCAACGTCAAACACCTTTTCGCTGACAACCATCAGCTTGCTGAAGTCCACGTTTCCGTCTGCATCCAGCGCCGCTTCGTAGGTGGTCGCGCCGGGCATCAAAACCATCTGCGCCAGCGACAGACCAATCTTCTGCTCTACGCTCATCTTGGCAACCAGATCGGCTGCGCGGGTTTCAGGATCCAGACGCCAGTCCTCAAAGGGATCCAGCTCGTGGTTGTTGTTCGAGTCCTTGAAGTACTTTCCGTCCGCCTTGATTACGCCGACATAGGTGACGCCGATGGTCGGTTCACCCTCGCCGTTGGCATAGAACACAGGCTCGACATACGCCTTCGGTCCCGCCATCTCCGCGTCAAGCGCGTAAGGCGCGGGAATGTACTCCACGCCCTCCGCCATCGTGGCGGGCAGCATCGACAGCAGCAGCATTGCCGTCAGCAGCAGACTGATGACTTTCTTCATGGTAACATCCTCCTTTTGAGGTTCGTTCACCTCGTTATCTGCACTATATCAGGTTCCACACCTTTTGTCAATCGTTTTGGCTATTTATCGACCATTTCGGGCATGTATGTTCGCATCATTTTTTCGTCGTGAATTGATTTTTTCGTTTGTTCACGTCATATTTCATATCGCTAATCATGAAATGAAAATGGTTGCGATAATATAATAGTCGTAATTTCATCACTAAAAAGTCAGTTTGCCATGGAGAGCCGTGGGAGAATGACAGCAGGAAGACCATCAGGAACTTACACAAGACTCTCTTTGTTTTCAATCCGCCTATCGCGCAGTGGAATTGGCTGCTAAAGCGGTAATCGAGTAGGAGGGGGTGATGAACCCCCCGTCCTCTCACCGCACCGTGCGTACCGTTTGGTACACGGCGCGTCCAATACAAGCAGTCTGAATCGACTCATACGCCGGGGAGAG
>ENA-UOOA01000894-UOOA01000894.1-human-gut-metagenome-genome-assembly--contig:-P61old-NODE-894-length-54108-cov-108.347122_pt1 | contig 54108 bp, 58 predicted proteins | sample MGYA00242467_ERZ724014 | MGnify/ENA metagenome assembly ERZ724014 | reverse complement strand
CTCCTTTCAAGGCGCAAAAAAGCACCTTAACCTTATTGGCTAAAGTGCTTGTATTAGTTTGATATTAAATTGTTGTGAGTCAGCCAAACGTGAATTTAGTTGTTAAAGATTTGCAAAATATTTTTCTAATGAATCCACAAACTCACCAATATGAATTCCATCTACAAATGAGTAATACACCTGTACATATATTGGCAAGTTTTTACCTGAATTTCTTTTGGAAATATGTGTATATGTTATCCACAACATAGGGTAACAATGGGAAAATATCATTTCATAGTAATACTGTGAAATAAATAGGTTTCCTGTTCATTTGTAACTTTCTTAGTGTCGACACAGCATTCTCAAAGTTTATTCATCTTAGGAACATTCACCACTTTGTCTAAATTCTGATAAAACGCATTTACTGATTTATTTTATAACCGGTCAGGATTTTCTCTCATAAAAATAAATTCCGCTACAGAGCGGTCATATGTTTTAATGTGTCCAAACAACCAGTCAATCACATTTTTCTGTACAAGTTCACTAAACTGATCCGTTGGTCCTTCATAATCCTTAAGGTATTCATACAGTTCCTGAATTGTCTTTTTAAACTCTTCATGTTTTTCGTGATGCATTTCTCTCTCTGGATAACCAGCGTTTTCCTGAAGCTTTTCCTCTTCTTTGAAATGATAGTTAGTATACTCATCCAAATAATCCAGCATTTTGATTGCTTTTACCTTGCTGTCGCCATTTTGACAGGCAGTTAAAAAGTTTTGGATACGGTCAATCAATTCTTTATGCTGTGTATCGATAGTTTTATTTCCTGTAATTAAATTATCATCAAAGGTAATATTTAAATCGTAAGTCATAATCTGATCTCCATTTCTTTTATATATTCTCTTGGAATTATTTGTGTCTATCAGTTTCATATTAGCATTATCTGCTTAGTCTTCTACAGGAACAAAAACATCTTTTCCCAATCCACAGAGTGGACATACCCAGTCATCTGGAATATCCTCAAATGCAGTTCCTGGAGCAATACCTCCGTCTGGATCTCCTACTGCCGGATCATAAATATAGCCACATGGTCCACATTCATATTTTTTCATAGTCATTTTCTCCTTTTCCTGTTGATTAATTTTTGTTACTAGATTTCCACCGTATTTTTCAGTGTTTTGTCTCTTTGTTTTCTACATCTAGATTATACATAATAATTTCACTGTTTTCAATAACAGTAATTGTTATTATTTTATGTTTTCAAATCTATTCATGTCTGCATCAACTATTACGCAACAAGTAGGTTCTACACGATTTCTGAAAACATAGCAGTGCATTGCTCTTTCTCATGCAGCATCTATTATTACCATATATTCATCCAAATTCCGTTCGATAAAATATTCATTTCACTTAGGCACAGTATACCACATTTTCTGTGCCTATGCTATATCATTTAATGCTTCTTCCGATATGAACTCATCCTCTCCACAGAAACCTCCGGATAGAAATAAGTAAGAATCGTTGCTTTCGGAACTCCTGCAGCTAATGCTTTCTTCACTTCTTCTTTCTGCTCCGGTGTATACGACCAGTGCAGCATTCGATTTGTGATTGTATCCTCCCACTTAGGCTTTTCCCTCTCAGGATTCCTTATAGGCTTAGCACCAGCACTTCCATTAGAAGCGTTGGCACTGTCAGCGGCATCGAACTTTTGTGATTCATCAACATACTCAAGCTCATTTGCCTGTTCTCTGTCAATCTTTGCTTTCTGCTCAGCCTCATCCTGCATGGAAAATCTTCTGCTTAATTCCACATCACCAAGCATCATAAACTGCTCATAGGTAAGAGAGACTATATACACATTCTCGCCCTTGTCCTTCAGTTTTTCATAATACTTAACTGCCTTGTCTGAAAGAATCTCAAATGGCGGACCGATAAGATTATCTGCTCCTCTTATCTGATGAACATAAGGCTCTCCCTTGCCATCTGCTGTCTGGTTAAACATCGGATGATTGAATGGTATGAACTTATTATCCAACTTTCTGACCTCATCGGGTGTAAACAGTTCCCTTCCTAACACATCATAATTCCTAGAAGAGCTTCCCTGTCTGCCCTTTGTCTCTCCGCTTGACTTCTTATCAATCGTACCTTTTCCAAGCAACTCTGACACGTATTTGTGTGTACTCTGCTCATTTCCACCGAGATAGATGAACGTATCGCAGTTGCCGGGAATTGTCTCCCAGGTATCTTTAAAAAATGCCTTTAGCTGGGCAAAGTTCTGAATAATGATAATACTTGAAATCTCACGGCTTCGCATTGTCGATAACAGCGAACAGAAGTCATCGGGCAATGCGACATTCGCAAATTCATCTAACATAAATGTCACATGGATTGGCAGTCTGCCTCCGCAGTTAAAGTCTGCCTGATAGTACAATTCCTGAAACAAGTGATGTCGAAGCCAATATTTTGTTGGTGGATATTTTCTCTTTCATTGCATAAATTTCTCCTTCAACTTCCGATTTTGTAAAACACATCCGTTTCATATAGACACTTCATCCCACAATTACCGTACATATACAATATATATACTGCTGCTTTCATGATGGTGTCTTTACTTGAAGTCCCTTTTGTTCATCTTCTTCCCACTCCATGATCAATGTTGTCCACCCCACCTGACATACTCACATATTATACCACAAGCAAAACTTTTATCTCGATAATGAAATCATTTCCCTTTATTCTTGCACTTATATCTCCATTAATACGCTCCACAAGCTCTTTTGCAATAGATAACCCCAGTCCGGTTGAGGCTCTGCCTCTTGCCACATCTGCTTTATAAAAGCGCTCAAACACATGGCTTAAGTCAATATTTTCAGGATGTTCCGCATAATTGCTGATTTTAAGCAAGGCGTAATTATCCTCACGGGTAAGCTTGATACTTATATTCTTTTTCCCATGATCAAGACCATTTTTTATGACATTCTGTATAACTCTCCTTAAACCCTGCTTATTACCTGATATATACAGCATTTCCTCAGTAATACTAATATCTGGGCAGATGCCCTGCTTCTTCCATTCATCATAATAAGAAAATACAGCTTCTTTTAATATTCTGTTCATACAACAATCCGTAAGCTCCAGCTTATATGAATCATTTTTCAGCTTAGTGAATGTAAAAAGCTCCTCCAGCATTTCATTAAGGCTGTTAAGCCTTTCTCTGATTATATCAAGATATCTCCTCTGGTCATCTATATTGTCACATTCCTCTATAAGCTGGAAATACCCATCCAGCGATGTAAGCGGTGTCCTTATATCGTGTGAAAGATTAGTATATGTATCTGCAATCAGCTCTTCTTTTTTTCTGTACTCATTTCTTTCTTTTTTACGCAGGTCAAGAAGCTCATTCAATTTATCTGAAAGCTCACCTATTCCCCCCATATCTATTTCACGTTGAATCAGCTTGTTACTATCGTGTTCCATAAGAAACGACAACTGGCGGCAGATGTCCTTAATCTGCCGCTGGTATTTCCACATAATAAATGCCTGTATAATAATTATTACTGCTAATATTCCAATAATAATCCTCATTCTCTAAATATCCCTTTTCTGAAAAATATAACTGCTTAATGACAGCATTATAACAATAAATGTGGCTGCCACACACATTGAACTAATAACATCGTCCCTGCCTGCATTCATAGGAAGCATTGCCATCCTTCCAGTTACTGTATACTTATAGATGCTGAAGTTATGAAGTCCCTTTCTGTTAACTACATAATCTATAAAGGCATACACAATGCTCATTATATTCATGGTAAGACATACCGACAAGGTCATGCTTATGACATTGTTCTTAATTATAACTGCTATTGCCATACATATTAACACAAATGCATAATGAAGCGTAAGTTCCGTTAAGAAATAAGGTATAATCTCCTTCCAGTTACCCCACACCACACATTTAAACGCAAGCATATTCGCTGCTGCCTGGAATACAAATATCCCTGCAAAGGTAATTGCTGTAAATAAGGCAAGCGCAACTGCCCTTGAAACAATAAGCATACCCCTTTGTGACACCTGTCCACCAATATTCTTAATATAACCGCTCTTAATATCTGCTGTTGCAAACATAACCGCAAATATTACAAGAAAAAGTGCATAAAATTTCCCCTGTGCATTAGAAAAGAAAACATCCATTACCGTAACCTTCTTCCCTGGCTCCGTAGGTAATTCCACACTCATACCAATATTGACATTATCTGCATTCTGCTGCGAAAGCTGTTCCTTATTGCTTTCCACTGCCTGCTGTTGCTCCCATTCCTTATTAACTGCATCATAATCTATTTTTGAAAGAAATGAGGTAAGCAGTGCTGATGCCAGCAATATAATCCATATTACATACATACTCTTTGTACGAAACATTCTGTATACATCCATCTTTATCATATTAAGCACGATTGTCACCCCCTGTAAGCCTTAAGAAATAATTCTCAAGTTCTTCACTTGTAATAGATATTCCTTTAACTGGAATTCCCGCCTTTGCAAGCTCCATGTTCAGCCTGGCACTTTCTCCCAGTCTTTCAAATATATGAATATGTTCTTTATCTATAACCTGATAGCTACTAAAGCCCATATCATCAAGCACAGGAATAGCCTGCTTAGGATTATCAAGTGTAAGCTCTATGCGCTCACTGCATTTTTTCATAAGCTCTTCTCTTGTAAGCTCCTGCACAAGGCATCCATTATGAATAATGCCATAATCTGTAGCAATCTTTGATAATTCCTCCAGGATATGACTTGAAATACATATTGTCATACCTCGCTCCTTAGCAAGCTTCTGGATGGTTTCACGCACCTCCACTATTCCCTGCGGATCAAGTCCGTTAATCGGCTCATCAAGAATAAGCAGGTCAGGCTCGCCTACAAGTGCAAGAGCAATTCCTAAGCGCTGCTTCATTCCAAGCGAATAATGCTTTGTTTTCTTTTCTCCAACAGTATCAAGGCCCACTGTTTTTAACAGCTCTTCTATATATCCTTTTTTCTTAATCCCCTTAAGCTTACATTTAATGTTCAGATTGTCATATGCCGACATATTGCCATAAAGTCCGGGAGCTTCTATAAGACACCCTACTCTTGAACGTACCTTTTGTAAGTCCTTTCCCTTATACCCAAACATTTCTATTTCGCCATAAGACGGTGTTGACAGTCCGCTAATCATCTTAAGACAGGTCGTTTTACCGGCTCCGTTTCTTCCAATAAAGCCATATATCGCCCCCTTTTTAATGTGCATATTTACATCATCAACCGCCCTGTGTCTGCCATACTGCTTAGTCAGATTCCTTGTCTGCAATAATAATTCACTCAAAGCTTTTTCCTCCTTTTCTTAACTGCTCTTATCATAAAAAATAAATCCTAATCAATCGCAAATAAATAGTAAAAAAAGAGTAAATTATTCATGCAGGCGATATCCAATCCCCCATATTGTTTCTATATATTCATCAGGTGTAACGTTTTTTATTTTCTTCCTGATATTGCTTATATGCACATCCAGGGTCTTTGTTTCACCCATATATGGCTCATCCCACGCATATTCGAATATATCCTCCTTGCTAAACACCTGCTTCGGGTTTTTAAGCAGCAATTCCAGTATTGCAAATTCCTGTTTTGTAATCTTAGGAAGCACCCTGCCACCGATACTTACCTCAAAGGTAGAGCGTGTAAGCACCATATCCCTGAACTCAAGCCTTCCGCTGCCTTGTCCTTCCTGTATACCAGCCTTTATTATCACTTCCGTTTCTGCTTCTGTTTCTGCCTCTGCTTCACTTTTTGTTTCTGCCTCTATATGACGAAGCTGCACCTGAATACGTGCCAATACCTCTCTAATCTCAAATGGCTTTGTTATATAATCATCTGCTCCATCTGTCAGCACTCCGATTTTATCATCCATACTATCCTTTGCAGTCAGCACAATCACCGGAAGCCTTCCCTGTTTTCTTATCTCTTTTAAAACCTCTTCACCACTTGCACCAGGCAGCATTAAGTCAAGCAGTACAAGCGTATAAGCCTTTTCTTTTATATCCAGAAGCAGCTTTGCCTCTGTTCCTGAAAATGCCTGTTCGCATGTATAACCTGCCTTCCTAAGTACCTCACAAAGAAGGTTATTAATATTTATATCATCCTCTACAATTAGTATATTAGGCATAATTTTTACTCCTGTCCGATATTGTTTTATCACTGATTCCCTGTTTAATCTATATCATAATATTACCATAAATCATATTGTTTCATAGTTTCTACATTTCGATATTCATGCTTCTCATAATATCCTATCAGCTTACCTTCATCTCTGAGTGCTACCATGTAAACATCTTTATTCTGTTTCTCATTTATTTTTCACATTATAACATCTATCAAATTGATCCGCACTAAAAAAGGACGCAGAATCTCTCCCACGTCCTCAAGACTATCTGGCTTTATCTTCTCTCACCTTCGATACTTCCTTTATTTCATATCTATACGATACAAATTAAGTCTCTCCTGTTTCGTATATCTCCTTAATATTAAAAGTGGCTATGCTAAAAAGCATAGCCACCATGAAGTATCACCAAAGGCGATTCTTACGCTTTTACGACCTCAATCGTCGTTATTCTGTATATAAGATTCACCAGCATGACGTAATTGTGACACCAGTGGTGACACAATTTATTGTTGATAAAATGAAACCCATTACTTATGTTTTCCTTTTTCATCATCTCTATCTTATCGTGAATACTGGTGTTATACAATCGTAAACGCTCCTACCCATGTACATACAAACACTTTTTCTTTCTGACGTAAACAGTTGTTACGACAACTGCGCCGCCGCTGACAAACAGCAAAGCTATCCACAAGGCAAGGTTGCTGTTGTCACCCGTTTGTGGAGAAGTGCTGCCGGGCGTTTTGTCGCTCACCCTGCACAGTGCATAGAAGGACGAACCGTCTAACTTGAAGCTGACGGAGCCGTTCCCGCTTGAATAGTTCAGCTTGCTGCTTGTATTATCCTTCAGCGAATACACGGTATAGATCTTGTTGTCTGCCGTATTGACCGTTACCGTCACACCTCTGACCGGCTGAGCTATTCCGTCATCTTGTATTTGATAGCTATAAAAGATACGAGCTCCCTTTGCGTTGCTTCCAAGCAGCTTTGCCGCTTTTATTCACTTTTTCATATGCACCGTTTTCCATTGCATTTCCTCTTTATTTCTCCGTTACTGTCCAGATTATGCCGTCGTTGGTCACATTGTAAATATCCGTGTCAACATAGCTTGATACATCAAAGTTGTAGGTACCTGCAAGGCAAGTCATTTCACTATTATCGACAAAGAGGTAAAAGCAGTCTTATCGAATCTGATTTCACCCGAAAGGGTAACCTGTGCTTATAATCCATACAATATCGCCTGTCGATCAGCCACATAAAATTCATAATTACAACATCGTTCAATCAATTCCCTGTCATGGGTGATAATAAAAATACTTTTACCCATTTCACGAAGTTCTTTAAACAGCTGTGCAGTACTTACCATATGACAATAATCCAGACCGCTCGTCGGCTCATCAAATATCAGTATCTCCTTTTCTGCAAGCACAGACGATGCAATAGCCACACGCTGTTTCTGACCACCGGATAATGACATCGGATGTTTATCACGAAATTCCCATATACCAAGTTTTTGCATAATTTCTCTGACTCTTTCCTGTATCTCTTTTCCGGTATCCGATGCTCCAAGAAGGACTTCATCTTCTACAGATTCACAGAAAAGCTGATGATTTACATCCTGCATTACAAGATAACATTTACGGAGCATTTCCTTTGGTTTATACTGCTTCTCTTCTATGACCGTCTGTCCCTTAAATTTTTTCTCCAATCCGCAAAAGCATCTGACGAACGTAGATTTTCCTGCTCCGTTTTGTCCTGTAATTGCTATAAGTTCATTCTTTGGGAGCTGCATATCTCCAAACTCCAGTACCTTTTTTTCTCCATAGGAAAAATAATAATTTTTCAGTACTATGTCCGACTTTTTGGCAATATACTCATGTCTTTTACTGCTTTCATCACAATGTGGCTGCATTGTACGAAGTCCGAGATTTTGCAGCTTTTGCTCTGAAAATTTCAGAAATTCCTGCATTGTGATATCAAACATAATTCTTCCATGTTCAAGATAGACTACACGGTCACATATTTCCTTAAGCCAATACAACCTATGCTCCGCTATCACGATTGTTTTTCCCTGCTTTTTCCAGAGTAAAAGCGTATTTTTTAGTCTTTCTATGGATTCTTTATCCAGATTTGATGTTGGTTCATCAAGTACAAATACGTCGGGCTGCATCGCAGTTACAGAACCACAGGCAACTCTCTGCTTCTCACCGCCTGACAATTTAAAAATATCTCTGTCCATAAGATTTTCCATTTCCAGTTCGCTTACAGCCAGTTTTACACGTTCGTTAATATCGTTTTCTACAAGTCCCATATTTTCGCATCCAAACGCAACTTCACTTGTTGTATCCATGCAGAAAAACTGACTTCTTGGATTCTGAAATACACTACCTACCTTTTTTGATATATTATATAGTTCTTCACTCTGCACATTCATTCCATAAACGCTGACATTTCCGCTATACTCTCCTTCATAAAAATGTGGGATAAGACCATTTATAAGGCGCGTTATTGTTGTCTTTCCACAACCTGAAGCCCCACATAACAAAACACATTCTCCTTTATCAACTGAAATCGAAACATCTTTTAACGCTCCTTTTTCCGAATTATTATACTGAAAACTGACATTTTCTATCTGTATCATAATATCCTCCATTTGTAACAAAACCGCACTCTGCCAATATCATGACATCATGCGGTTTTATCTATATATTACATAAATAATCTTGAAATCATTGAAACGATCCATATTACATAAGGAATAAAGCAAATAAGTACTACAATATAGTCCTGAAAATGAAAACCAATCCGGCACACATTGGTCCGCTTTACATCACCGCCAAGTCCCCGTGTAATAGCTGCGGCATTGAGCTCCTCTCCAATTTTTGCGGAGCAGACCATAAGTGGAATCAGTCTGTACTCTATCATTTTATCGACATTTTTCCCGCCGAAGCGAATATCCCGCATACGCATCGCATCATTGATTGCCCGGAATTCATCCGCAATCGTTGGAAAAAAACGAAACATAACAGAAAGTGGTATGGTCAGCTTATCCGTAACATGCATCCTGCTCATAGCCGAAGAAAACTCACTTACTGTTGTTGTCTGCATCAGATAGGTTCCAGCCATAATTCCCGGCAGAAACCTTGTCATAATCCCGCAGAATGCAAGCAATATAAATCCAATAAAACCTGTCATATGAGGCAGCACAAACGCTGTCAGCAAATAAAATACACTGTACAAAATTATGTATCCTGCTGCTCTTTTCCACTTACCTACAAGTATAAAAAGCACGAACGGAAGCAGACAGAATAACGGAAGGTACGCACCAAATAATTTATCTCCTGCTCCTCCCAGAACAAATATTGCCATTGTCATTAAAAGAAGCATTTTCGTTCTTGGATCAAATGTGACGTATGTATGTATCATTATGCAATTCCCGCTTTCTCAAAATGCTTTTTTAACAATGATTTTCCAAATACTCCTCCGATCCATCCACAAATCACGCATGCTGCAATAAGTAATGGGATCAGCCATGAGTTCGCAAAGATATCTGTCATTTTAGTGATATACTCCTGTCCAAAACTCTGACGCGTACTGAAATATGCCTCAATATTCATAAACATTGGAACAAAGTTTCCAAAGATAATCAGATTAAATACTCCACAACTTAATATATTTTTCTTACTGCTTTTATAATTTCCCGATTTTACAATAAGGTCTGTAATAACACCACATATAATTCCAAAAATAAACGGCCAGTATCCCATTCCTGTAATCCACAAAAACAATCCAACGATCATAGCATAAATAGTTATCATTCCAAATTTATCAACTTTTGTCAAAAAAAGCATATATGGAATACCGCCAAATATTGGGACAATCACACATAAAAGCGGCATCATGATCGGTATAAATCCCAGCATTGCAACTGCTGTCATAATCACACAGTAAATCGCTGCATAGATTCCAATATTGATCAAATCTTTTCCTTTTAATTTCTTTTTATTTTTCATTTTGAATTCTCCTTGTTTTTTATCAATATATTACTTTGTTTCTTAACGTGCCAGTTTCCAGCTGACTGCCTGCTCTCTTGCATCCACAAACCGCTTGTAAATTCCTTCCTGCTTCATCAGCTGCTCATGGGTTCCTTTCTGCACAATCTGCCCTTTCTCTACGACCACGATCTGATCTGCATGGCGTACCGTCTTCAGTCTGTGTGCGATCATAATGATTGTTTTTTCTTTTGTCAGTGCATCCACAGCCTCCACAAGTTCTTTCTCATTCTCAGGATCTACATTCGCAGTTGCCTCATCAAGAATAATGATCGGTGCATCCTTCATAATCGCCCTGGCAATGGAGATCCGTTGTTTTTCACCACCGGAAAGCGTGGCACCTCCCTCTCCGATCACGGTATTATATCCATTTGGAAGTTTGCTGATAAACTCGTGACAGCAGGCTTTCTTTGCTGCTTCCACCACTTCCTCATGACTTGCATCCTGACGCCCGAACTTAATATTATTCTCAATTGTATCTGCAAAAAGATAGACGGACTGAAAGACAAATGCAAAATTATTCATCAGGCTGTTCATGCTGTACTCTTTTACATTTACACCGCCAAGGGTCACTTCTCCGGAATCCACATCCCAGAATCTGGCAATCAGATTACAAAGTGTAGATTTACCTCCGCCAGACGGACCAACGATTGCTGTCGTTGTTTTTTCTGGGATAGAGAGTGATACACCATCAATAATCTTCCGCTTATCGTAGGAAAATGTAACATCTGAAAGTCTGATATCATAGTTTTCCGGCTGTATCTCTTTGCCGTCGATATCCATCGTATCCAGTTCCAGAATTGCATTTGCTTTGTCCACACATACACTTACCACATGCAAGAGGGATGAGTAATTTCCTGTACATTCCAGACTAGCATAAAGCATAAATGCTGAGATTGTCATACCAATGGCATAAACCGCACTCATAGTTCCATTGATATAAAAATATGCACTGCATGCCACAATTACGGCTCCTGTTATCTTCGTTATCATGCTTTGTAAAAAATGATACGGGACAAATACCATTTCCATCCTGGTATTGATTTTGGCACTCGCATCGTTTGCATCATTTAATCTCTTTGCCTGTTTTCCAAGCAGATTGTAGGATTTCACTTCTGAGATTCCCTGAAGATACTCCATGATCTGACTTACGAGTTCTGTATCACATACCACCTTTTGTTCCGAATCTTTTTCCCCTGCATTCTGCATCATAGAATTTACACCAAAGAAAATCAGGACTCCAGCTGCAGATATCAGTCCGATTCTCCAATCAAAAACAAGCAGCATAAGGATGATCATCAAAGTCTCTAAAATCCCCTGCGTTGTCAGCATAACCACCCTGGCTGCTATATCTCCTAGTGATTCCATCGTATTGGTTGTCACCGAAGATATCTCCCCAATACTGTTGGAATTAAAATATCCCATCGGAAGGTAACGCAGATGCTCTGCAATTTTGATTCTCGTAAAAGCACTTGCATTATAGCCACCTTCTGTCTGAAGTACCGTAGAACTTCTCTTACATATAACAGCAATCACAATCGCAATGACCATAATGGCTAAGGAACCTCCGATATATTTTCCTATCGGTTTTCCACCAAGCAAACCAATCAATATGTACATAATGGCTGGTATCTTCATTGCAGATGCAAGTGCTTCTACAAGCCCAATGACCATCGACAGTTTGAATTTGTTTCCATTTTCCCTCCCTGAAAATCGAAAGAATTTCGTCAGAATCTCAAACATATCATTCGCCCTCCTTTACGGTATCTTTTACTGAAATATGGGCATTCCACATTTCTTTATAAAGCGGGCATGACACCAGAAGCTGCTCATGCGTGCCATGTGCTGTCACGTTTCCATCATTTACCACAAAGATCTGGTCACTGTCCTTAACGGTAGAAAGCCTGTGTGCTATGACGATCAGTGTCTTTCCGTCCACCAGTTTTGCAATGGATTTTTGTAATATAGCTTCGTTTTCCGGATCGGTGTAGGCAGTTGCCTCATCTAAAATGACGATCGGTGCATCCTTTAGCATCGCCCGGGCAATCGAGATACGCTGTCTCTCTCCTCCCGACAGATGTCCACCGACACCGCCTACAACGGTATCAAATCCATTTTCTAACTGCATGATAAATTCATAACAGCCGCTCTTCTTTGTAACCTCAACCACCTGGTCATCCGTAGCGTTTGGATTTCCCTGTCTGATATTTTCACGAACTGTCTCATTAAACAGATAATTGTCCTGCGCGACATAGGCAATTTTCCGGTTGAAATCTGTAAGTGCCATCTCTTTTACATCAACCCCACCGATTTTAATGTTGCCGGAATCCACATCCCATAAAGATGCGATTAGCTTTGCGATAGTTGACTTTCCGCTTCCGGAAGGTCCAACAATTGCATTTACAGTCCCTGCTTTCAGTTCCATATTTACTCCATGCAGGATTTCTTTGTCGTGATAGCCAAACCTTACATTTTCAAGAATGATGGAATTATCTTTTGGAACATCTTTACTTTTCTCCGGACGTTTTAACTCCGGCTGTTCTAAAATACCTGCTATCTCATCAACGATCACTCCGATTTTTCCAAGGTCATCTGTATAGGAGCCCACCGTGATCAGAGGCCCGACAATTCCCAGTGAGAGAATGATACAAATGACAAAATCAGATAACTCTAAGGTTTTATTCGATACATAATAGGCTCCAAAAGGCAATACTGTAAGAAGTGTATACGGTGTCACCACCATCATCAATGCATGATAGACAGAACATCTTCTCATCCATGAAATGAAAGAGTCCGCATATTCCCTTGCCGCTTTTGTAAATTTAGCATAAGAGCTTTCTGTCTTTCCAAATGCCTTTATGACCTCTATTCCGTCAATATATTCTACCGCAGCATCATTCAGCTCCTTTGTGGTCTTAACCGTCCTTTCAAAACTTGGCTTATAATCCAGCATCATTCCAAAATATGAGAAAAGTCCAACAACAATCGGAACTAAAGACCAAAGTGCCAGCCGATAGTCTGTCAGGAAGAAATAAATCAGGATTACAACCGGTGCAAGCAGATTGGAGGTAAATTCTGGTACTATGTGAGCCAGAGTTGTCTCGATACTGTCAATTCTTTCCACCATGATATTTTTAAAAGTACCTGACGGTGTATCTTTCACATATCCAAGAGGTACCCTGGCAAGCTTGTCGCAACACGCTTTTCTTATATTTGCAAGTACCACAAAAGTTGCTTTATGTGACAATGACGTTGAAAGTGAATGAAACAGTTCTGCGATCACAAACGACAGTGCGATCAGGACTGCTTTTATCAGATATTTTTCAAACTCCTTTTCACCGTTTAAAAACAGTTTCACCACATCCGCAATTATAAAGTACGGAAGAATCTTAAAAATAACATTTCCTATTGCGAGCAATACACTCCACACATAGGCACTTCTTTTTTGTCCAGCCCATGTCAGTATCCAGCTGACTGCTGACTTTTTCTTTTCTTTCACACGTATTCACTCCTTGTTATAGTTTTAATTTTGTTAGTTGTCCCTAACCCTTGTATAATAAAATAGGTGGCATGCCGGCATGCCACCTGATATTATTTTCTTAAAATGTACATTTCTGAATCGTAAGCCTAAAATTTAACGTTCCACAATCGCTCCCAGCCACCGGTATTGAATTCCCGAAGCTTGTGCACATTTCTCTTTGCAGTTTCCTTATCTATATCATGCTCAATGATCTGAAATATAGATGAAAAAAATCCGGTATAGATCATATGCATGAGGCTTTCCCCGACAATCGGTATTTCAATTCCATCCTCCTTCATTTTCTTCACATATTCCAAACTGGATCTCATTTCCCTGTCTACCATATTGTGTATGAATGTCTCAAACTTTCCACTGTCTCCACATTTCAGCAATAATCGGAAATTATCATAATGCTCATAGATATAGTCAATCATCTGATCCATTCCGTCGCCGGATGTGTCCGACATATTACTGGTCTGTTCTTTGGCAGAAAGCTTTTCAAAATCCTCAACTACACGGTCGTAGATCTGATATATATGTTCTATATACGGATCTGTCAGTGCATCAAAAAGCGCCTCTTTTGTCGGATAGTATTTATAAAAAGCACCCGTTGTAAGTCCGGCATCCTTTACAATATTTCTTAAAGATGCCCCGGAAAAGCCATCTTTTAAAAAATGCTTTCTGGCTGTATTTAATATATTTTTCTCTGTATCTTCTGCTTTTGTCGACATCTTTTTCTTATTCTCCTGAACGTCTCTTTGAAAATATAACAGTGTTATATAGTACTGTTATATTTTATCTCATTCTATTCATTTGTCAAGTATACTTTTTAGATTTTTCACAACTACTTTTCCACTATTTTTCTCACCACACAATGCATACGCATTCCTTTGCGGATTTCAAATTTTTCCACTTTTAATCCTGCTTTTTTCAACACTTCGTGACCACTACTCTTGTCGGAACAGCAACATCCCCATGCCCGCATAAATTAGCCAAAGGCATTTCTAATCTTTCTCCAGTTCTGCCAGAATGTCCGGATAATCCTTCTTACACATTTCGTAAATACCGGCATGATCTCTTTCGTATCTTCCTGCCGCCTTTGTAAATTCATTGATCGACAATTTCTTATATTCTTCATTTGTCATGCTTTTCTTCTCTCCTTCCATCGTGTACATCATTCATATTTTTTCATTCTTTTGATATAAGAATAAAACTGCTTATGTGGCTCTCTCATTCAAGCATATTAGTTAGTTTTATCTAACCGTCATTTTTTAATAAACCGTGTGAAAGCTGATCTTTCTCACACGGTTTATTTTTCTCACTTACTGTGGATATAATTTAACAACAAGAGATGAAAGGAAATTAAGCCAATGTCTGACAACAATAATCTGTGTTTACAGGAAATAGGGGGAAAATAATGGAACACAAAATCTGGCAAACGCGCCATGCACCCAATAAATCTCCGCCGCCCTGGAAGTGAGTACTGATTACTTACTCACTGGCGAAATATTACTAAACTTTATAAAATGCTCCTTTGGATATTCTCTCAATCCTTCCAATGACTCAAATCCATTTCTTCTGAGAATATTCCGTAACCTGCTCGACATTTCAATATCATCATAATCTGTTTTTTCAGCGTACATAAAAACTACATTTTGTCATTTTATTTGTTGTATATCTTATCAACCTCAGATTCATACACCGATTCAGTCTGAGTATCAAATAGCACCCACTCCACCAGATCAAAACAATCCGGATTATCCTGCAAGAACCTGTTTACTGTATGTACTGCAATCTTTGCCGCCAACTCAACCGGAAAACTATATACTCCCGTTGATATAGAAGGAAATGCAATAGACCTGATTTCATTATCCATTGCCAGCTTCATAGAATTAAAATAGCAGTTAGCAAGAAGTTCCTCTTCTCTATTCCTTCCACCATTCCATATCGGTCCTACAGTATGTATCACATAATCACATGGCAGATTATAGGCTTTTGTTATCTTTGCTTCTCCAGTCTCACATCCGTGAAGTGTCCTGCACTCCGCCAGAAGCTCCGGTCCTGCTGCTCTATGAATCGCACCATCTACACCGCCTCCACCAAGAAGAGAGTTGTTTGCTGCATTCACGATTGCCTGCACCTCTGTTACTTTTGTTATGTCTCCCATTAAAGTCTTAATTAAGTACATTTAGTTCCATCCTTTCCAGATATCAGGCTGATAACCAAGTGTTGATTGCTTTCCGTTTCTTACTACTGGTGTTTTAATTACTTGTGGATTCTCAAGTACCTTTTCGAGCTTATCTTCATCTGCGATATACTTAATAAGAACAAGTAAATCCTTGCCCTTACCATCCCAGTTAACCATATTTTCTAATCCACCATTTGCCTGAGCTACCGAATTAAATTCTCCTTTGCTCATACCTTTTTCTTTCATATCAATGAACTGATACTTTATGCCCCGCTCCTTGAAAAAACGCTCCGCCTTCTTAGTATCATTGCATTTCTTTGTTCCAAATATCTGTATGTTCATATCAATATTCCTTCTCTATCTCTCCATCTATTCCATACATTTTCTTAAATGCGTCAAGGTCTGCCTGGTTCTTAATCAGCATAACCTCTTCTATTTTACCTGTATGAATATCCTTAAAGCCTGCAACCTGTTCGCCATTACATATGCTCGCCTTGATTACTGGTTTCTTATTTTCTTTATCATATGTCTTTGTAACTGTCTTTTTCTTAAATAGTCCCACTCTGAGCACCTTCTTTTGACTTTGCCATCAGTATAATTTTTTCAAAGGACTGTGCAAAGCGTACATCATCTTCTTCTGTACGCTTTCTCGATCCCTTAATATGGCACTTATGAGAGCTGCGTCTTGCCTTTTTATTAAGATGCCTCTCCATAAGCATCTGATCTATATTTTCATTCGTATACCACTTACCGGATTGATGAATAGCATACGCACCCTTACCTAAAGCCATAGCAGCGACACCATAATCCTGCGATACTACAACATCCCCTTTATGACATATGCTAATCAGCTTATAATCTACAGCATCTGTTCCTGCACCTACTACAATTACCTCGCTGTAATCAGAATACAAAATATGATTCGTATCACACAGCAATGTGGTTCGAATATTATATTTCTCTGCTATTGTCTCGACAATGTCAACTACCGGACACGCATCTGCATCTACAAATATCTGCATTTTTCCTCAAATCCGCTTTCTTCAGCTGTAATTAACTGGTGTTCGTACTTCTATAAGATTTCCTGATGGATCATAAAATCTTACAAGCTTCTGTCCACCTTCAAGTTCCATTAATTCCGTAACATAACTTACAACATACTTGCCAGACTCCAGTTTTTCAATAATACCTTCTATACCATTATCTTCAAAATAAAGTTCTGTCATATTGTTATGTGGAGTTGTATGTATTTTTGTACTATCATACCATACATCTACATCCTGTAATACAAGCCCCTCAGACATTATCACATTTCCTTCCATCCTTGTAATCACACGCAATCCAAACAATTCTTCATAAAAATCAATTGATTCGTCAATGTTATCAACAATAATCAATACATTTTTCAAACTCATGATTTATGTACCTGCCTCTCCATTTCTCGTTGAATCCATGTCATAATTACATCTACAAGATAATCCTGCTGCACCTGACTTAGTTCCTTGCCCGGCTGCATTTTATGCCACTTTCGGATGCACTCCCTGCAGCATGTAGCTGTTGCATGCTGAGCGATAAATACCGGATGACCTTTCATTGGTGTCTGCTTGCCATCATTTGCTATATATGCCGGAGCTTCTCTCTTTGCAATAAAATCCTTTGCATGTTGTCTTATTGTATAAAGACCTTTTTCATTTATGTAATCAATATCTTTCTGCTTCAGATGGAAACTGCTTCTGAACTTGGAATTATCCAGTCGCTCAAATAACTGCCTGTACCATTCATCCTTAGTCATATCATCACCACAAATCGTATGGTTTCATGGTTTCTGAATTTCGATATTCATGTTTCTCATAATATCCTATCAGCTTACCCTCATCTCTGAGTGCCACCATGTAAACATCTTTATTCTGTTTCTCATTATGAAAAGTATAAACGATATTATGGCTTTCATCTGCTGCAAACCAGTCCACTACCTGCTGTATTTTATCTCTTGATTCCGGATTATGGCAGTCTAACAGGCTTCTTCCGATAAGTTTGTCGCCGCCTCGCTTCGCATAGCTGGTAACAGCTGCCGGATTCATGTAGATAATCTCATGTTTAAGATTGCATATAACAACGGATGCCCTGTCCTGATCAACAATACTCTTATAAAAACTGACATAGGATTTAAACTTAATTACCTTTTCATTATCCAGCCTCTTTTGAAGTTGTGGTTTCTTTCTTCGATAATAATCGTATATCTCTCCATCAGGTATCCAGATTTGTGCCTCATTTATCTTATCAAGTACAGCTTCAACAATCTGTTCATCTGTCAGTAAATCAGGTACTTTATCATGCTCTGTAACATATTTTTTGTATTCCTCAAACACCCAGTCTGTAATCTTATCCTTCTGTTTCATCTTAAGATTACTAAATGTCTTATTCATCTGTAAAAGCTGACCATCTATCTTTTTATGTATTTTTGTCTTTTTATTTTTTTTCAAATTTCTCCCACCTTTATATAATTAACAACTTTTGCTTGTATAGCACATGTTTCGCATTTATATTTCACATTATAACATCTATCAAATTGATCCGCACTAAAAAAGGACGCAGAATCTCTCCCACGTCCTCAAGACTATCTGGCTTTATCTTCTCTCACCTTCGATACTTCCTTATGTGCCGCTTCCTGCTTCCACTCGCTCAGCTTCTGCCCTCTCCGGCTCTGTCTCTGCTCCTTCTCCATATACTTTTCCTTATCAAGCTGCACATTAATAGCCAGTTTATCAATCGAAGCATCCAAATGAAGCTCCATTGATACTCCACACTTAAGGTGCACCCCCTTTCTCTCCATATATCTGCCACGTTTACTCTGCTACTACAAATGTGATAGTTATTAGACTTTGTTGTATTTTGCCAACTTATCTCTCGCAACCTAGCCTTATATGTGATTTCTATCCTTCGGACCAGAGATTTGCTTACAGCTTCTTTCAGATTCCACCTCACAATGGACACCCTTGCTGTTCAGCTATGCATTTCCCACTAATAAAGTATGGATTATACATCTAAAGCTCGCTCTTTACAATCACTTGTAAAGGATATGAATAAGGGTACAATTAATCTTTCTCATAAATTACAGCGACCAGCGGGACAGTGGAATCGTAAGCAAAAATCAGATTTGATTGATTCACTACTTCGCCATTATCCAATTAATCCAACATATGCAATTGTAGAAGAAGACGGAACTCTATCGGTTATTGACGGTGTTCAGCGTTTATCTACTATAAGAGATTATATTGAGAATATATTTGCTTTATCAAAGGATATAAATGGTATTATTATTAACTGTGAAGAAAAGAATGACGATACTCCCTATGATATTTATTATTGCAATCTTTACAGAAACTTCTTATATACCCATTATTAATTCCAAATTTATCTAATGGAAGTTCTCTCCCACATCTCTTACATATTTTTGTATCTTTATTATCATTAATCATAATCCTCATTATTAATAAATCAGAGGTCAAGAAAGCACATAATCAAAACACACCTTAATAAGCTACCATCTGGCAGCAGACCTAATATTCAATTTTTCATATTGGAAAGTGTGCTGAATTGCACTATAGATATTCTTGAACTCTGATACAGACTTTATTTTACTTCCTATCTGTCGAGAAAGCTGGACACGTATCTGATGATGTCTGCCTGTTATAAGATGAATATCCAGCCTTGATATGTCTGCTTCTTCACCCTTGCTTTTTCTATATGTAAGAACTTCACTTACAAGATCCATCTCAAACGACTTTCCGCTCTGCGACAGTTGTCCCACCGGCTTGTTTAATATAATCTTATCTTTATCCTCGTATACTATATCCATCTTAACTAATAATTCCAATACTCTTAATCCACTTTGTAAAAAGTACTTTCCACTCACCAGTCTGTGCAAAATCATCACCACAGCCATAACCATGGCCACCTGTTCTGAATATATGAAGTTCAGCACTTACCCCGGCTTTTCTTGCTGCCATATAAAAGCCCACACTGTTCTCAGACAATGTTGTTCTGTCATCATCCGTTTCACATATAAATACTGGCGGCATATCCGGTCTTACAAGCTTATCCGGATTATACTTATGCAGTATCTTTGCCTTACTGTCACTGATTCTCTCAAGCACCTGTTCCTCAGACATATATCTTTTGCCTGCTTCAATACAATCGTCAATACTTATAACCGGATATGAACAAACAGCAAAATCTGGTCTTGCTGATAGTTTATCATATTCATCCTTATACTTATAATCCGCATACACATCACTTTCATACGCTGTTGATAATAACGCTGCCATAAAGCCTCCTGCTGAAAAGCCCATAACGCCTATCTTAGCTTCATCTATACCGAATTCCTGCGCCCTTCCTCTTATAACTCTCATTGCGCGCATAGCATCTATAAGTGGGACATCCTCTGCATTATCATGTTCATCTGATGGAAGTCTGCATTCAAGAACAAATGCAGCTATTCCCATACTATTAAGCCACTTTGCAACATCTTCACCTTCAAAGTTGTATACAAGGCGTCTGAACGCACCTCCTGGAATAATCAATACTGCCGGAATCCTTTGTCTGTCTGTACTGTTACCAATACCATCAGGTATATAAGGAACAATATCCGGATCTGTAATGTTCTGCACTATATGCTTTACTCTTCCATCAGGCATATCTTCAGTGTAATATTTTCTTGTAAGCTTAAGATTCTGCGAACCCGGAGCCCCATGCTCAAACAGCCTTATCTTGTTTACTGGTGTCTTAAACACCTCATTCTGCGTATCTGTCATATTTACTCCTCCCTGCTCTCAAGAAACAAAAGCTTATTAGCCTGTATGCTCAGCTCATCATAATGCATAAGCATATCACTCTCATCATATTCTTCCGGAATCACTTTATAGCCTTCAAACCTTATAAGATTCTTGAAATATTCTTCCACATCTGCTGTCTGCTTAACAACAACCTCACTGAATGCCACTCCCTCTTCTGACTCCTGAAAATCTGGTCTGTAAAGAAGCTCACCGGTAATTATATTTTCTTTATCAGCTACAAATACAGCTTTGGCATAATATTTGTTACTGTCCGTTGTCGCAAGACGTATTCTTCTTGGTGGTGCCATCGTCTTATCATTCATGGCATTCGCTTTCCTGACTTCTTCTGAATCAAAATATTCCTTTTCAATTATCATATTTAACCTTCTTTCTGTCATATAAATCACTCATAGTTTTACAATATCCAAAACAGGACGATATATTTAAGGTTCTTATGGATATATGTTCTAAACAGGCTTTTGTATCAGGGGAAACTATTTTTCCATTTTTTAGCCCCCAAAATGGAATTTATTTTTTCACTTTCTTTTCCCCAGTTTTGCATTAAATAAATTCATTTTCTTCTTTTCACCTTGCTTCTTTTTGAAAAATTATATTTCCTTTTTTATGAAGAATTTCGGAAAATTAGATTTGCGTGATACAAAGAAGTAATTATCTACCACTATGCTAACTCGCATAGTGCTAAACGTCAATTATTTCTTACCATTATATTTCATCTGGTCTGACTTCTGTTGAATTAACTTCACGCACCATCTGCATCATATAATTTTTATTCATATCACCATTATCAGGAACTAATATAAGTTCGTGTATGCTGCTTGATAAAACATATAGCCCTTTACAATTATTAAAGCCAGCTAATTATGAGATATCAAAAACAAGGAAATACAAGAATGATATTGGAAAGATAGAAAACATGGAATACGATAAAATATCCGATTTTTATACATGTAAGAATAACAGGAAACTTACAGTATCACATATAAGACACAATAAAACTAAAACAGGACATGCAGTTCAGAAGATACCTAAGCAAAGGGACTGCGAATGTACTCGCTTAAAGTACTCTTTTAGCAATTGCAAGAAACATAAATAAACTTCATAATAAGATTCAGAACGGGAAGACAGGAACACATTTATTTCCTTTAAAAAGTGCCTGAATTTAGAAATATCAAAATAAAAATTTTTAAAACCTATATAGGTTTATTAAAGTACGCCAATTTTTGGAACATCCCATTCATTTTAATAAATAGTAACTTATCACCAGTAAACAAGCAACTTAAAGCCACTTTTATCTGGTTCAGTTTTTTAAGCAGTTTGGTTCAGTTTTGGTTCAGATAAAAAACCAAACTGTACTAGTTTACACCAATTTACATTAAGTATTAGTATATACATTTTTTGCCAAACCGCTTAAATACTGCATTCTAATTTCAAGCAATTATACTATTCGTATGATTACATTCTGTCGTGGAATGTTCTAGTAATAACTGTTGCAAGTGGTAATAATCTGCTCTTTAATATGCTGATAGCATCTTCACTTATAAGTCTTGCACCACTTGTCGCCACCATAACTGGATCAACAACTATATTTCCTGCTTTATACTCTGTAAGCTTATCTGCTATTACCTGAATCAGTTCACCTGAAGCAACCATTCCTGTCTTGACAGCATCCGGATATATATCTGTAAATATACCATCCAGCTGCTCTGCTAAAAACTTAGGAGATACCTCCATTATATCTGTTACACCAGTAGTGTTCTGTGCAGTCAGGGCTGTGATTGCACTCATCGCATATACACGATTAGCTGTCATTGTCTTTATATCTGCCTGTATTCCGGCACCTTTTTAGTCTTTATATAATCTATGAGCCCCGCCTGTTCAAGCTTTTTCCTTAATCTTGTAACATTAACAGTCAGCGTGTTATCATCAATAAAGTCATCACTTTCCCAAAGCTTCATCATAATATTATCACGCGAGACTACTTTACCTATATTCTCAAGAAGACTCTGCAGTATATGGTACTCATTCTTAGTAAGTTCAATCCTTTTCCCATTATACGTAAATGTCTGGTCATTCAGGTTAAGTATACAGCCGTTATGTTCTATGATATTCGTACTCTCTGCAAATGAATATGTCCGTCTTAGCATTGCCTGCACCTTAGCTATAAGCACATTGATATCATCTGCTATTTTAACATCATATCCCCACTTTAATAACTGTTCACATACATTATCAGCTATAATCCTGTCATCCTCAACTATTAATATTTTATACATAGACTCACCCTGCTTCAATGTGCTTCATTATTGTATTATTATTTACAAGCTATTACGTTAAGTATATATTCATACATTCTCTTAGTTGAAGATATGCTTAAGTGTTCCTCAGTTGTATGAATATCAAAAATATCAGGTCCCATTGATATGCAGTCAAGTCCTTCTATTTTGCCTGCAAGTATACCACATTCAACACCTGCATGAATAGCCTCGATAGTTGGCTTTTTACCATACATCTGTTCAAATATCCTTACCATGTCATCACGCAGCTTAGAATCCTTCTTATATTCCCATGCTGGATATTCACCTGTAAATTCAGCATTTGCCCTGAATGCTTCACTAATGAATTTGATCTGGCTCTTAAGATTCTTTAAAGCAGCCCCTACAGAACTTCTAAGTGAGAATCTAAGACATATACCTGATTCATCTAGTGAAATCACACCAAGATTAAGCGAAGTTTCCACAAGATTATCTATATCTTGGCTCATTCTCATTATTCCGTTAGGTAATGCCTGTATAAGTGAAACTGCCCTTATGCTATCTTCATATGTTACTGCCTCTGTGCTGCAGCCCTCTGATATATCTACAACACACTTTAAGTCTGCATCAGATGTAGCAAACTCTTCTTTTATCTCTTTTGCTGCATTCTCAATAGCTGCTTTAACCTCTGCTGTCTTGTCTGCTGCTACAATAATCTCAGCCATACATTCTCTTGGAATAGCGTTATCCTTTCTTCCACCGTTAAACGCTGCAAGATATACATTATTGTCTGTGATAACATCCCTTAATATTCTTGACATAAGAACATTCGCATTACCTCTGCCTTTATCTATTTCAACACCTGAATGGCCTCCTGTCAGTCCTGATAAAGTAATACTAAGCTTTGTTCCAGTAACCTTATTTTTATCAAGCTTTAGTGTAACTCTGCTACTGCAGCCACCTGCACAGCTTGCAAGCATGATTCCTTCTTCTTCACTATCCATATTAAGAAGTTTTTTGCCCTTTAACATAGATACATCTATGGAAGAAGCACCTTCCATGCCTACTTCCTCAGATACTGTACACACGAACTCAAGACGTGGATGTGCGATACTGTCGTCATCAAGTATTGCAAGTGCATAGGCAACAGCTATTCCATCATCACCACCAAGCGTTGTTCCCTTAGCAGATATGAAATCACCATTTACCTCAAGATCCAGTCCATCCTCATCCATATTCTTATCACAATCAGGTGTCTTCTCGCATACCATATCCATATGTCCCTGAAGTATTATAGGTGCTGCATCCTCATAACCCTTTGAGGCTTCCTTTATTATGATTACATTGTTAAGTGAATCCTGATAATATTCAAGCTTTCTTTCCTTAGCGAAATCAACAAGATAATTGCTGATTTTTTCTTCCTTATATGATGGATGTGGGATATTACATATATCCTCAAAAAAAGAAAATACATTTTTAGGTTCTAATTCAGATAATACTCTCATAACACTGTCTCCTTTAAAATATTTATAATCTACAAATCTATTTTATTCATTTGTTTATCTGCTTATTTATCTTGTTCATATATACAATAAACTGATTCTTATGAAGCAGCTTTATAAAATAACACAATCTCTCATACAGCGGCTCCGCTTTATCTCCAAAATGCTCTTTCACAAGCTGTCCTATATCATAAATACTTCTCACACCATCTATGCTATGCCATACAAATGTACCGAAATCATCTAGTTCGATGTAACTATATCTGGGCTTTCGTGCAATAAGCTGCGCTATTCTGTTAAATATCCCCTTATTGTGTACTTTGACTTCTACATGACCTTTTTTGTTTTCCCTGCATTCGAACAACGAATTATGCTTTGGAACATAGTCTAAGTAATTATCCTTCTGCTTAGCCATAAATCAAGCCTTCTCCTTTAATCCTATAAAATAAAAATCTGCCGGCAAAATAACCGGCAGACTCATTGTAACATATTATTTATTATTTTGTCTTCTTTTCTTTTTTGTTAATAAATGCTACTAATGTTGCAACAAGACATGCAAAGAATACAAGTCCTCCGATATTACCAAGATTAATAATCTTTGATATATTAATAGCATCGCCAAGAGTATCTGCACCAACAGGAATAATAGCGAATACCGCTAAAAGGATACCAACCAGTCCTTCACCGGCAATAAGACCTGATGAATAAAGTATTCCCTGATTAACCTTAACCTTACGCTCTTCTTCTGTAATACCTTTCTTCTTATCAAAGTAAAGTCTTACAAGTCCACCAACCATAATAGGTGTACTTAAATAGATTGGAAGATAAAGTCCTACTGCAAATGGAAGCACAGGTATCTGAAGAATCTCAACTACTATTGCAATTGCAACTCCTGCAAATACAAGTGACCATGGAAGGCTGTTACCCATAACACCTTCAACAACCATCTTCATAAGAGTTGCCTGTGGTGCTGGTAATTCTGTTGAACCATAGCCCCATGCTGCATTAAGTAAATAAAGTACTCCACCAACTGTAATAGCTGATACAGCTACACCAATAAGTTCACCAGCCTGCTGCTTGTAAGGTGTTGCACCTACTATATAACCTGTCTTTAAATCCTGTGATGTATCTCCTGCTATAGCAGCAATTATACATATTACAGAACCAATACTTATAGCCGCAACCATACCCTTCATTCCAACAGTACCTGTTGCCTTAAGAATCGCTGATGAAATAAGAAGTGTCGCAATAGCCATACCTGATACAGGGTTATTGGAACTACCTACTAATCCAACCATACGAGATGATACTGTTGCAAAAAAGAAACCAAATATGATAATGATAATTGCACTAAGAAGATTTACAGGAATAGCTGGGATTAACCACATAATAATAGCAAGTACTCCGATTCCTAATACAACAAACATCATAGGAATATCCTTAGTTAATCTTGATTCTACTCCATCTGCCTTCTTACCATATCCCTTAAGTGCCTGCTTAAATGTCCTTACAATAAGTGGTAATGACTTAATCAAGCTTATAATACCACCAGCTGCAACTGCACCGGCTCCAATATAACGTACATAATTAGACCATATCTGTGATGGATTCATCTGTGAAACTGGAATAAGTGCTGGTCCAATGATATTATCTCCACCGAATAATGCGATTAATGGCATAATCATAAACCATGCAACAGAACCACCTGCAAGAAGGTATGATGATACCTTAGGTCCACATATATAACCAACTCCTAAAAGTGCAGGTAATACATCTGCACCTACTGCTGAACCCTTATATGGTTTAATTGTAAAATCGACCTCACTTGGGAACACCTTAAGTCCATCTGCTATAAACTTATAAACAGCAGCAATACCAAGACCTGCAAATACTGTGCCAGCCTTAGCACCACCTTCTTCACCTGCAACTAATACCTCAGCACATGCCTGTCCTTCTGGATAAGGTAACACACCATGCTCCTGGACTATCAATGCACTACGAAGTGGAATCATGAATAATACTCCAAGGAAACCACCGATTAATGCAATAAGCGCTATCTCAACTAAAGAAGGCATAACTGTACCTTCCTCCTGCGCCCACATAAATAATGCTGGAAGTGTAAATATAGCACCTGCTGCAACCGATTCACCAGCAGAGCCAATAGTCTGGACCATGTTATTCTCTAATATGGAATCTCTTCTTAATATAAAGCGGATAATTCCCATTGAGATAACCGCTGCTGGTATGGATGCAGAAACTGTCATACCAACTCTAAGTCCTAAATATGCGTTAGCACCGCCAAATAATATAGCTAATAAAGCACCTATAATAATAGATGTAACTGTTAACTCAGGCATAACCTTATCAGCTGGAATATAAGGCTTGAACTCTTTCTTTTCGTTCATACTCTTTCTCTCTTTCTTAATATTCTTATGCAAAAATCACACATAATATAATATTATTAAAAAAATATAAAAATGTCAAATATCTTTCAGATGTAAATTGTAAACCGTAAATAGTAAACATAGCTTTATTCCTATGCAATTCCTGCAATCAGAACTTTGCAAATATATTAGTACTATTCTTAAGATTCTGGGCAATACTCTTGTTTTCTATCATTTTATTGCTGATATTGACTATATCCTCAACAAGATCCTGTGTGCTTATTCTTCAAATTTCACATCCTGAAGATTATCTCTTTGAGCTGTAATTCCATCTGCACACCACTCATAGGTATTTGTAAATATCTCTGGTGTATGAACCGTTTCAAAAAGATAAGTTTGATCTGCATTTCCATAATTGCCAAGAACTTCAAGTAGTTTCTGAATTCCTGCTCCAATACTCTCTCTATTTTCGGCTTTGTCAATTTCTTTTAAAATCCGCAGAATATCTCCTTCTCCTGCAAGGATATTGTAGTTCTGCCTGTCAGTCTCCTTTTTTATCATCTTTAATCTCCATTATCTTTTTTACTTAATCTTCCTATTTCTTTTCTCTGTTACTCTATTCAGATAAGCTAAACCATAATAAAAAGCAAAGAAACTACTAATTAACCATAGTATCCCTTTGCTATTTCATATGCAACTGGCTGCCATTTTACAGGTCCTATAGCTTTGAGTCACAGACTTTCATCTGTTTTGCTAAAATATATATTTTCTTTTGGAAGCACAATCCGTTTTGTTATACCTCCCCCCCACAAAAGCGTGTCAATTTGATAATAATGCATTCCTATAAATTTTTCAGAATATCATGGTTAAAACTATGTATTGTTATCCTATAATTTTTCTTTGAAAAATCTAACAAAAAGCTTACCTTCAGAAAATTACTATTTAATCTCTTTTCTATCTATATATAGTTGAAATTTATCAGGATTATTGACAACATCATAGTCCTTTCCAAATTCTACAGGTCTGTATTCGGCTGTCATTACCGATTCCCCATCTTCAATATCCTCTTTCCATAAATAGATGTTCATATCAAGGCTCATCGCATATCCCCTGTCTGTGGAGAATTTTGTCGAATGAAAAGAATCATCCTTGTACATCTGCAAAAATTCTCTTGTGGTTTATTATCCATCCGCTATAGTAACTTACCTTGCCGCTAAGCACCTTCATCTCTCGATCCATCAATTCTCATCGCGAAGCACTGACTGATATCTGTCGGGTAATATACCGGATTTTTACCAGAAGATTAGTAATCTTCTTACAGTAGCTGAGTATTCAGTTGTATGCGGTGTTCTCATTAACACCGTACACATATCTTATTACTTATTCAAATTATTGTCGGTAACCTTTCATGCACTAAATACATAATTAGATAACCTTCCATGTCATATATGCGTATATAAAAGTTTCTTATTGTGAACTTCTGATTTTGTTATAATCATTTTTAAAATAACGTCAACAAAAAGTTCCTTTTTGTGCTCCATCGTGTTATTATTAGAATGAATCTATAATGAGGATAAATTATATGAATGATAATGCGCGTTCTAATCTAGCCAGAACTATAAGGAAATATAGGGAAGCCCGCAAAATGACTATGAAGCAATTAAGTATAAAAAGCGGCATTAATCTCTCAACTATAAAAAAATATGAAACTGATAACAGAAATCCTAAACTTGAACAGCTTGAAAAAATAGCTGCGGCTCTTGATGTGAGTGTTTTTGAATTTTTAGATATAGAAGTCAAATCTATAAGTGACATAATTTCACTGGTAAATAAAATGAATAATGCTACTGAAATTGAATGGGATATAGATAATGAAAAGGTAAGTATTTCATTTAAAAACGAGAATATAAATAATAGTCTCAAAGATTACGCCTTAGATTATAGATGTAAAGATATTAATATAGAAAATGAATCTTCTGATTCTGAAGCAACTTTAACCAGACTTATGCTTATTAACAACAGTCTAAAGTAATTACTAACTATTTATTTTCTATATAATTTCTTACAACAACATACATTTTAATTAAACTTGTCGCAAAATGTTAATTTGTAAATATCATGTCTTCAAGCCAAATTTGATGTCGTGAAAATTTAACAGCTAATAAAAAAAATAGAGTGCAGATTCTAACTGAATCTGCACTCCTTTTTTGTTCAGATTATAAATGGTGCTTTTTATATCTTGTTATAACTTAATATCGACTTTTCCCAGTTTTCATGCATCTTTGCAGACATTATAGCTGGTCCAGTTTTTTTCTCGATTTGGTCCAGATTTGGTCCAGTTTATAAATGAAAATATACTATTTTATGGCAATTTACATTAAACTGATTTTTCTTCAAATCTCTCAAACCCGCATAAACACTGTATTATAAAATCTGAAAAAACTCAAAAACAGCAATTACATTCTGTCGTGGAATGTTCTGCTGATAACATCCATCTGCTGTTCCTTTGTAAGGTCGATGAACTTAACAGCATATCCAGATACACGAATTGTGAAGTTAGCGTACTCTGGCTTTTCTGGATGCTCCATAGCATCAAGAAGCTTATCCTTACCAAATACGTTAACGTTAAGGTGATGAGCACCCTGATCGAAGTATCCGTCCATTACGTTAACAAGGTTGTTAACTCTCTCTGAATCATCATGTCCAAGAGCATCTGGGTTCATTGTCTGTGTATTAGAGATACCATCAAGAGCCCACTCATATGGAAGCTTTGTAAGAGAGTTAAGTGAAGCAAGAAGTCCGTTCTGCTCTGCACCGTAGCTTGGGTTTGCACCTGGAGCAAGTGGTGTACCAGCCTTACGTCCATCTGGCATGTTACCTGTAAACTTACCATATACTACATTAGATGTAATTGTAAGGATAGATGTTGTTGGCTCAGAATTTCTGTAAGTATGTCTCTTCTTAATCTTGTCAAGGAATGACTTAAGAAGCCATACAGCGATATCATCAGCTCTGTCATCATCATTACCATACTTAGGGAAGTCTCCCTCTGTCTTAAATGCCATAGCGATACCTGTCTCAGGATCTCTCTCTGATACAGTAACCTTAGCATACTTAATAGCTGAAAGTGAATCTACTACATGTGAGAATCCTGCAATACCTGTTGCAAATGTTCTCTTAACATCTGTATCGATAAGAGCCATCTCAGCAGCTTCATAGTAGTACTTATCATGCATATAATGGATAAGGTTAAGTACATTAACATAAAGATCTGCTAACCAATCCATCATCTTATCAAACTTAGCAACAACTTCATCATATTCAAGAACATCTGAAGTAACTGGCTTATAAGCTGGTCCAACCTGAACCTTAGACTTCATATCTACACCACCATTGATAGCGTAAAGTAAGCACTTAGCAAGGTTAGCTCTAGCTCCGAAGAACTGCATTTCCTTACCTGTCTGTGTAGCAGATACACAACAGCAGATTGAATAATCATCTCCCCATGTTACCTTCATAACATCATCGTTCTCATACTGGATAGAAGATGTTGTAACTGAGATATGAGCAGCATACTTCTTGAAGTTCTCAGGAAGTCTTGATGAATATAATACTGTAAGGTTTGGTTCTGGTGAAGGTCCCATGTTCTCAAGAGTATGAAGGAATCTGTAATCGTTCTTAGTAACCATAGAACGTCCATCGATACCTGTACCACCAACCTCAAGAGTAGCCCATGTAGGATCTCCTGAGAATAATTCATTGTATGATGTAATTCTTGCGAACTTAACCATTCTGCACTTCATAACAAAATGATCGATAAGTTCCTGTGCCTCAGCCTCTGTAATCTTACCAGCTTCAAGATCCTTATTGATATAGATATCAAGGAATGTAGAAACACGACCTACTGACATAGCAGCACCGTTCTGTGTCTTGATAGCAGCAAGGTAACCAAAGTATAACCACTGAACAGCTTCCTTAGCTGTTGTAGCTGGCTCAGAAATATCATAGCCATATGCAGCAGCCATAGCCTTCATTCCCTTAAGAGCATTAATCTGATCTGTAAGCTCTTCTCTTAACTGGATAACATCGTTAGTCATAACTCCGCATCCACAGTTAGCCTTATCCTCTTCCTTGCACTTAATAAGATAATCAATACCATAAAGAGCAACTCTTCTGTAATCACCTACGATACGTCCACGACCATATGTGTCTGGAAGACCTGTGATGATATGAGATCTTCTTGCAGCTCTCATCTCTGGTGTATAGGCATCGAATACACCCTGGTTATGTGTCTTATGATATTCTGTGAAAACCTTGTGTAATTCAGGATCTGGTGTATAACCATAGTTCTCGCAAGATTCCTCAGCCATCTTAATACCACCATATGGCATAAATGCTCTCTTAAGTGGCTTATCTGTCTGAAGACCTACTACCTGCTCGAGATCCTTCATTGATTCATCTATATATCCTGGGCCATAAGCTGTAAGACCTGTAACTACTTTAGTTTCCATGTCTAAAACTCCGCCTTTAGCTCTCTCTTCCTTCTGAAGCTCCTGTAATTTTCCCCAAAGCTTATTAGTTGCTTCTGTTGGACCTGCAAGGAAACTCTCATCTCCATCATAAGGTGTGTAATTGTTCTGAATGAAATCTCTTACATTGATTTCTTCTTTCCAAAGTCTTCCCTTGAATCCAGCCCACTGTGTCTTCTCAACCATTTGAATTGATCCTCCTTAAATATAATATATTTCAATGTACTCTTTAAGAAAATGTATTGTATTTCCTTTTGTACACTGTATACAATTTTGGTTAAAATAAAAATTGCCATGCTTTATAGGATACTTATTGTTCCTATAAATATACATTGACAAATCCATAACAATTCAACCATGATTACTCTAACATGCTTCAGATAATAAATCAATAGATTTGTCAAGAGTATTTAATTTTGTACAATTTAAGGAGAATACTTTTTGAATATTCTCCTTAAAACAATACAGTATCCAAGCGCTATTCCGGCGATTTTGATACTTATTTACCAATAAATTCCATTACCTGTCCTTCACTTATAAAACCTACGCTCTTTGCAACGCATTCACCATTCTTGAATAAAAGAAGCGTAGGGATAGACATAATATTATATTTCTCTGCTACTGATGATTCTTCATCCACATTAATCTTAACAATCTGTACATCGTCAACCTTCGCTGCAACCTGTTCAAGAACTGGTCCTAACATCTTGCATGGGCCACACCAGTCTGCCCAGAAATCTACAAGCACAGGCTTATCTGACTTAAGTACCTCATTATCAAATTCACTTGCTTTAACATGCTTAATTTCCATAGTATATCTCTCCTTATCTTTTATTTGCGGACTTTAATAATAATTATTTCATATTTCTTCGCATATATTCAAATCTTTCTCTTCTCATCTCTACAAGCATCTGGCTAATATTCCATTTCTTATTAGCATCTGTTAATACTGCCTTGAATGTTACACCAGTATTCTTCTGCCTCATTTCAAAAAGAAGCCTGTCCATATGCTTATCTGTTACATCACAGAATATGACAAGGCTTTCCTTATCCTCCTGTGAATGATATCCTGCCACATCTGATGGTATGCCTTTTACCTCCGCAGCAAGCTCCGCCAATGTCTTATATGAATCGGATTCATTAATAAATCCAGAAGCAATCCGCATATTAGATGCTGCTTTAATAATATCCTGTGGTTCTTTAACATTATACAATAATATCTTTTCTGGCATTATTTATACCTCTTTGCCTTTCTGCTAACAATAATCTCTTTAATCTCGTTAATAGATTCTTTATGTACTCTTGAAACGGCATTAGGATTTCTCTTAATAATACTTGTAATATGTCTGTATCTTCTGTCTGCCTTTTCTGAAAGCTGTTTTCTTTCTTCAGCAACTGCTTCCATAAACTGTTCTTTTTTCTTGTTAAACTCTTCTTCCGCAAATGTAGCTGTAATCTCCATTCGTCTTGCATACATCTGGAGCTGCTCATTCTCTTTAGTAAACTTCTCCAGTGTAGCCTTGAGATCCATAGCTTCATTAATAGAAACAGCAAAGTCTGCTGCCATGTATATCGCCAAAACTACAGCAATAATATCTGCAATAGTCTTAGGTATCATAAGTACAACTGCTTCAATAGGCTTATGAATTACGCATACAAGCAGAATTGAAAAAGCTCCCCACGCAAGAGATATAAAGAAACATATATGTCCTTTAAAATTAAGCGGAAGATTACTATAGTCCCAATATCTTACTCCAAAAAGCTTTTCCATACAGCATCCTGTGCAGAATTCAAGTATTGTAGATGAAACCATGCCAAAAAGAAACACCAATGGCACAATATCTTTCACTGCAATCGTACTAATCAATATAACAATTGCACCTGAACCATATATTGGCAGGAATGGGCCGTGTAAGAAACCTCTGTTTACCCATTTCCTTTTTCTGACAGAGACATAACAGCATTCCCATACCCAGCCAAGGAAACAATATATAAAGAAAAAAATCAGCCACTGTGAAACAGTGTAATATCTCATACGCATACCTCCAGTTTAACCAGACAAGAATGCGTCCAGACAGGTTACTTCAGGGTTTCACAGAATTTATGCATTATAAAGGTTCTTCTTGCCCTGCTAATCTCAATACAATTACCATCCGCAATTCTTGCAAAGTTATTCTTAATATTAGTTATATGGAATAAATTGACAATAACAGACTTATTAATATAATAAAATCCATCTGAAAAAAGCAGCTCATAAATCTCAGATAAACTACAGTATAACTCAACAGCACCCAACTCTCTTGAATACATAGTAACCCTTCTGCCACTTCTTGCAAAATACATAATATCTGTGATTCTCACCTTATATACCTGTCTTGTTGAACGGTATACAAAATAAATTCCCTCCTGGTTCTTAACCACACTTATCCTCAAGTAAATATTCTCCTCTCATATGTAATTAACATCTTCATAAAATGCATACGTTAATTATATATGATATACAAATTATTTCAATGGAATAATTCGGTGTCTATATACCTAATTAGGTCTAAAAAATCTACACCTGGTAAACAATCTTTCCTGAGCATATAGTATAATGCACTTTACCCGGAAGTTCCCATCCAATAAATGGACTATTAGAAGCTTTTGAAGCAAAATCTTCTTTTCTCACTGTCCATGTTTCTTTTTCTCCAAAAATAACAAGATCTGCTGGGGCTCCCTTTGTTACACTTCCTGGAACCATTCTATAGAACTCTGCCGGGTTCTTACTCATTAATTCCATCAGCTTCATAAGAGATATATGTCCAGGTTCTACAAGAGATTTAATTCCCAAAGCCAGAGATGTCTCAAGACCTGTTATTCCACTAGGAGCACTCTCTAATGGTTTTGCTTTTTCCTCCTCACTGTGTGGTGCATGATCAGTCACAATCATATCTATTGTACCATCTTTTATTCCTTCAATTATCTTAGCTCTGTCGTCTTCTGTCCTTAATGGAGGATTCATTCTTGCGTTAGTTCCATACTTAAGAACAGCATCTTCTGTAAGGGTAAAATGATGTGGTGTTGCCTCTGCATGTACATCTGCTCCTAATTTCTTAGCAGTTCTTACAAGTTCAACAGAATTTCCTGAGCTTATATGCTGTATACATACTGATGCTCCTGTGTGTAATGCAAGCACACAATCCCTTGCAACCATTACATCTTCTGCTGTTGATGAGGCACCACCATATCCGAGCTGCTCTGCAACTTTACCCTGATTAACCCCAGATTTTATGATAAACTCTGGATCTTCTTCATGAAGACTTATTGGTAAATCAAGCTCTGCTGCCTTCTTCATGGCCATAGTAAGTACATGCTCATCCATAATTGGAATTCCATCATCTGTGAAACCAACTGCACCTGCATCTGCAAGAGCATCCATATCTACAAGCTCTGTTCCTTTTAATTCCTTGGTTACAGCAGCTGTCTGCATAACATGTATTCCTGTAGTCTCACCCTTCTTCTGTATATAGTAAAGAGTCTCTATATTATCTACAGCAGGTTTAGTATTAGCCATACATACTACACTTGTAAAACCACCTCTTGCCGCTGCAGCAGCACCTGTTATTATATCCTCTTTATAAGTAAACCCAGGATCTCTGAAATGAACATGCGTATCCATAAGACCAGGCGCAACCACCAGTCCAGTTGCATCTATAACTGTAACATTATCTGTCTCATCAATACTAATATCATGTCCAACTTCTTCAATAATATTATCTTTAATAATAATATTCATAATCTCATCAGTTCCTGTTACAGAATCAACTACACGTCCATTCTTTATAAACATAGTTGGTGAAGCTTCTGACTTTTCATCTTCATCCGCTCCTACATTCTCATCAAGATTCACATTTTCATCGAATTTCCCAGCTTCAACATGGTCTGCTTCCTGATTAAGTCTTGTTCCACATTCTGAACAGAATAGTGAATCCAAATTATTATCAGCACCACATGACGGGCATATCTTTACCTGAATATTCTCTTCTTTGCTCTCTATATTCTGTTCTTCTGTATTAACAACAGCCTCAAGTCTTGAGCCACATCCTATGCAGAATAATGCATCTGGTGTTGTGCTATGCATTCCACATACAGGACATATCTTTTCTGGCTGGTTATTATTCACATATGTATTATTCTGTTCTTGAACAGATGGCTGAACCGGATCTGAATAAACTGATGGCTGTGAGTATACTAGTGTTTCATACATAGCAGGAGCAGGTTGCACAGATACTGGTGAAAATGGGGCCTGCTGATATACCTGCTGTGGTATAACGCCTCTGTTTACTGGTGCTATATCTATAGAATCTGCATACTCATCTAATATATCCCATGTCATATTCTCTGGATGCTTCAGAAACTCTCTAAGTTTCACCATGAATGACACATCTGTATTCGCTGGTATTCTCATCATGCTAAGAACATCCTCCAGAAACATATTAAAAAACAATCCATTCTGGTATCCATCCGCAGGATAATACATGAACAAAGCTTTTCCTGTCGTTGATTCAACAAGAACAGTATCCATAGAAACTAACACATTACCATATTCCATGTTATATGCAGACATTCCGGATAACGCCTTAACGCTGCTTTTCATAAATACTGAAAATGTATGCTGGTCAATAACTCTGTTCTTAAAAAAATCCTTAGCTGTTTCATATCCTGCTATACCATATTCAGCAGAGAAACTGCTTCCATCTGATGTTATATAAAAAGGCAGAAATCCTTCAACTTCTGTTTTTGAAAGTAATTCAGCCATACTATGATTAAGCTGTTCACCTTTAGTACTCTTAACTTTGACACTTACCTGATTATTCTTGGAAACAACCCTTACTTTCCCCATAATAAATCCTCACTTTCTAATATTATAGCCTTATTATAGATATATTGTTTATTATACATCATAACTGCTCTGTGTGTCACTCAAAAGTAACTATCTTGGACTTTCTTCGAAATAATCCATTAACAAATACAAGTACATGCTCCTTATATGTAATAGAATCCCTTGAATACATAAATGGTTCTTCCCTATACAGCAGACACTTATATCCCTGCTTAATATATTCAGACAACGACGATAAAGCCTTTTTATGAATAACATCACGTTGTATATCTTCCTCTGTTGTAAATGTCCTGTCCGGATATATTGACGCAGCTTCTCTTAACTCACTTATTATTGCATCTACCAATTCGGCATGCTTCTTACCACATAACATTCTGGCAATTACCCTGCTCTTAATTGACGTTGGCTTTCTTTTATAAGAAACAAGCATTCTCTCCATTGAATAATCCTCTGTCGCCTCTGCAAGTTCTATAAGATAATCAACAGCTTCCTCATAAACACAATCAGGATAAGGCACATAATATCTTTCTGGTACAGACCTGTACTGCTTAATCGGTGGAAAATCTGCCAGTTTCATAAGAAGCATTTCCTTGTCACTGCATACTTCATCACCAAGATATCTGTATTTATCCCTTATATCTGCAAACTGATACTCTAACTGTCTAAGATACTCATACCCATCTATCCAGAAATGCCCCATACACCCATAATTAAATAAATGCGTTCTGAGCTTTAACTCTTTAAATCTTATAGTAAATGTATTCTCTCCACCCTGATTAACTATAAGCATATATCCATCCTCCAGGCGCTGCAAATCTGGAATCTGCTCTGCATCAGTATTAATATAATTGCCTGTCATAATTGAATCTGTGAATGTAAGAAAACTTTCTACAGCATCATTCATAAGATATGCCACAGACCAGTCATTATCATCTTCTATATGCACAGGATAAAATACGTTCAATTGAAATATCTGTTCCAATTTCACAAATGTATCATAGTCATTCTCTCTTACATCTTTAAATACATCTTCCAATATATAATCCATCAAATACACATTCCTTAATAATATTGCGTGTTACTGAAACTCTGTTACATGCTTTCTCATCCATAAAGGCATCAGATTTCTCTGACATTCTGTATTACGCCTCTGCTTAATTGCAATAGCCTCAAAAAAAGTCTTCCACATATCTGTGTATTCATCTTCCATATTCTCTGTTTTCTGTAACAAAAGCATATCTTCGTCTGTGAAATGCCTGATATACATACTATTATTAACCGGATGAACTACTGCTTTCTTTCTGTTATCATCAATAATCATCCAATTCTCCGATGGCATTCTGTCAGCAAAGTGCAACGAAACCTCATATATCACATCACTCTTAGGTTCAAGATGACATACGTATATCTTTCCCTGAATAGAATTAAATCTTGCAAATTCTGTAAAATATCTGATTTCATGCACAACCCTTCTCCGTATATCCTTAATTCTTGTAACTGCCAGATCCGTTCTCATATATGCTATATCTGAGCCAGCTTTGAATCCGCTTATAAGAAATCTGTATGCCGCATCCAATGCATCCTTCTCATATGATAAACAGGCGTAATATACACATGCATAAGCCTCGTTGGAAATCTTTTTCTTTATTGAACGAACTACCTTCTTATATTCTTCCTCGTCATACTCTACATGAACATATTCGTCAAATAAAGATGGCTGTTCTTCTCCACGCTTCTCAAGTCTAACACATCCATGTCCCACTTTCAAAGCCTTCTCCCACGCCTGATATATACAACACATCATATCTTCAAATCTGTCTTCACATGTAAATATATACATACTGTCATCCTCCACATTCAAAAAAGTGACAACTGTTCATATCTTTCATTCTGATGAACCACCTTCCAATTATCTTTATGATTATCCTCTGTCAAACACTTTGTAATATATGATTCCTCTATCGGTATTCTATACATCATTCTTCCATTGCATGTTATAAAATAATGTGCCCTCTTAAGTACAACGCCCAGTTTCTTTAATATATCAAAATCAAGATGTGCATATCTTCTTGTCTGCACAATTCTCTTAGCAGACTTAGGTCCAACCCCTGGTATTCTCAAAAGCATGTCATATGATGCATTCTGCACCTCAACAGGAAACTGTCCAAGATGTCTTATAGCCCAGTCACACTTAGGATCTAATTGTTCATTGAAATTCGGTCTGCTCTCAGACAGTAATTCATCTGCCTGAAATCCATAAAATCTGAGAAGCCAGTCTGCCTGATACAATCTATGTTCTCTGAGAAGCGGAACTGCCGCGTCAAGCTTCGGTAACGCCGAATCCTCATTAAGTGGTATATAAGCAGAGTAAAACACCCTCTTCAAGTCATAATTCTTGTACAAATGCTGTGTTGTTCTTATAAGTGTAAGATCAGTTTCTGGTGTTGCCCCTATTATCATCTGGGTACTCTGCCCTGCCGGTGCAAATGGTCTGTTAATCCCCATACCTCGTGCAACCGCTGGTAACGAAAGCTTATCTCCTGATTCCAATGCAGCTCTTTCTGTTCCAGATAAAGCAGACTGTCCTGAACCTGTCTGAGAGTTAAATATACTTCCAGACAGATATCTGTTGATACTGCTTCTTTCCATCCTTGCATCTTTTCCCATAGCAATCCTGTTAGCCGCAATTGTCCCTGTCATCTTCTCCATAGGTTCAAGAATAGTCTTAAAATTCTTATTAGGAGCAAGCTTTGATAGACTCTGTGCTGTAGGCAGTTCAAGATTAATACTCACCCTGTCTGCCAGATATCCCGCCCTTGACAATAATTCATCCGGAGCTCCTGGTATTGCCTTAACATGAATATATCCATTAAACCTATACTTAGTTCTTAAAAGTAATAGTGTCTCACATATTCTTTCCATCGTAAACGCTGGATTCTTTAATACTCCAGAACTTAAAAACAATCCTTCAATGTAATTACGCTTATAAAATTCTATAACAAGCTGGCACAGCTCATCCGGTTCAAAGGTAGCCCTTGGCACATCATTAGAGCATCTATTCATACAATACTTGCAGTCATATACACAATGATTAGTCATCAGAACCTTCAAAAGAGAAATGCATCTGCCATCTGTCCCAAAACTATGACACACGCCGCATGCCACACTGTTTCCAAGGAAGCCTTCCTTTCCCTTCCTGTCTACTCCACTTGACGTACATGCAACATCATACTTGGCCGCATCTGCCAGAATCTGTAACTTCTCCATAGTTGTTAAATCAGATATTAATTCGAACATGCGTTTATTATAAAACATTTGTTCGTAATGTCAATATGTTTTTAATAAAAAAGACGGGCGCACTTAATTTAGTACGGCTCCGCCTTTTTCATAACAAATGCATCTACTATTTTCCTTATTGTGGCCAGTTCTTCCGGGTCACACATCTTCAATGCGTCAATAATATCTATGCTTGCTTTATTTCCTCTCATATTCCCCAGCATAAGGTAATCCGGTGTAACATTAAGATAATTACATATATCAACCAGCAACGTTATACTGCAGTTGGCCTTGCCACCTTCAATATTAGAAAGATATGTCTGCGACACGCCCAGTTCCTTAGCCATCTCTGTCTGTTTGATGTGCATTTCTTTTCTTCTTTGTTTAAGTCTTGTTCCAATATTAATAATTCGTTCTTCCATAACTTCCTCATACGAATTTTCTCAAATTACTGATAAAACTTAATATTATTTTCTGATCTTTCTCTGACATACTGTCAAAAATATAATCAAGAAGTCTGTCTCTGACATCATACAGATTAAGAAACATTGATGGTAAACATCCATACTGCTGATAAAGTCTTATCAAAACCATTGCATCTGGAAACTCTTTGTTATTCTCAATTTTACTATATTTGTATCTTGATATACCAAGATTATCTGATATGACCTGTTGGTCTGTTATATCGTTAACATCTCTTATACATTTTAACATTGAATCTTTAGTAGAATCTTTATCAACAGCTCTCAGCAGCTGTATATCCTTTACTATTTCATCTGAAAAACTATCTAACTTCTGCTCACACATATAGAGTACATGTTCGCTTACCACCTCTCTGACATATTCCTTCTTGGATTCGTCTCCAAATGTATCTATTTCAGAAGAAATCACATGTCTGCAAGGCTTTTCATCCACATCAACCAATAGTTTATCTATATCAGCTCCTGAATCCCACAACTTCTTTAAATCAGTCCCTGATACCATACTTCTTCCGGATTCCCTATTGGAATATTCTGGTGTCGTCATGCCAACTCTTTCAGCCATTGCACTCTGGTCATAATTCTTCATTTTTCTATCTATGCTCATTCTTTTGCAAAATGCTTTGTAATAATCCGTATACTCCATAGCAACCCCTATACATTAGTATGATTACTATTTAATTTTAGTATACGCATCTTTCGCACATATATATCGTTTGTTGCGAATTAGAATAGTATAAATATTTATGTATGATTAATGATAATATTTTAATTTTACCATATTAATTGTTTTTTGTTAGTGCTTAAAATAATATTCATCACAGTTATAATTTTATTCCGTTTTTAATCTAAAATACATTTAAGACATTCAAAACAACAGTTGAGACATAGTGTATTTAAAAATATTTAACAACAAAATATAATAATAACTATCTCAAGAAGGAGGAAAAATTATGAAGAGAGCAATTAAATCTACATTAAGCAAAGGCGTTACAGCTGTGCTTAATCGCACATTAACTTCTAGTGCTAATGCTTCATCAAGCTATGTATACAACCAGCCTGTTGAACCTGCATCATTAAAGAAGTTTAAGAAAACAAAATAATGCTTGAAAAGTTTTCTAGAAACGCCGCAGTATGGTTAATTAATATAGGACTGCTGGTTGAAACTGACATAGATTTATACAGTTATGCAATTAAAAATTTATTTTTGATTATTAATCCGACAATTATTTTCACAATATACTGTATAGCATCACATAAAATTCTCCTTGGACTTTTAGAAATGTTTTCTTTTCTGCTCATAAGAAAATATAGTGGTGGTTATCATTGTCAATCTTCAACCAGTTGTCTTATATTATCTACTATTATGTTAATATTTATGGCATGGATGTCTTCACAATTGCGTCCTTCTTTGATTATTATTATTATTCTATTATTATGCGATTTGGAATTAAGTATAAAAGGACCTGTAATATCAAAGAATCATTATGTATCATCTAAAGAAATAACACACTATCACAAGTTCCTGTTATTAATATTATGTAGTTATAATATTTTGTTCTTTGTATTATGGATGATTGGGTTAGAGCACCTTGCAAGCTGTCTGGCTATAGTTATAATTATATGTTCAATTTCCCATATTATATGTATGTTTGGAAAGAATAAAGCATTATATTATTAAGGCTAATTTCTTTATCAATATAGTGTAACCCTTTCAGGTTACGCTATATTTTTTTCGTTAAGCAATATAATTTTTATAGTAAACTCTCTTTTTGTTTCATCATATTCTTCAATATGACTTCCTTTATATTTATCAACAATATTGTATATACTTTTCATTCCATAACCATGCTTTTTCTCTGTATCTTTCTTTGAAGAAATATATCTTCCATTAATCTTACGCGGTGCTTTAACCGCTGAATTTCGTACAATAATTATGATAAAATCATTTTTTCTTTTCACAATAAATTCAATATATGGTTTTATATCTTTTTTGCAATATTCAGCAGCCTCAAATGCATTCGACAATAGATTTCCAAATAAAGCTACTATATCTGTTGAATCCATAACTTCTACTGTATCAGGTCTTATATCTGCAATTAAATCTATGTTATTTTTCTCACATGATTCCATATATTGACTGACAAGTCCATTAAGAATATTACTGTTGGAGAAGCTTGTCCGCCTTCGCATTTTATATTGATTCATAATATCAATAATATATTTCTTCAGCTCATTATCACTACCTATGTCCAACATAGTATTAAGATGATTATTCATATCATGCCTTAATATTTCCAAACTCTCATTCTTTTCATATTCAAGTTTGTAATATCTTGCATCTGCCCTTTCTTTTTCAAGCTGTATTTTTATCATCGCATTTTCAGCATTTCTTTCATTAACTTTAATATTAACAAATAACACTAAAATATCTGCCAGAATCAATATTATCATACTCATTACCATACAAACTGCTTCTGTCTGACTAATCAAAGAATTCATTCCTACAACATAATATGTAATAAAAACCATTAACGATGAAATTAATGACACTATGAATAAGACTATTGGCAAATCATCTTTATATAAATCTTTTCCTACATTACTTCTGTTCTTTATAAGAACCATTACCTGAATAAACAGGAAAAATATTGTTTTACATAAACATACTACAATAATATTAGTTACAACTCCATTTCCTTTTACATCACAGACTCCTACAAGATATTGGATAATATAAAATACTGTTAGTTCTGATAATGCCATCATTGCATTATATATCAACGCCCAAAACACTGCTACTTTCTTACTTATATTAAACAACCATGCTATAAGCAAAAAATAAACCACATTATTAACTGTTGTAACAACATATATATTATCTGTCAGAAATACCCCAAACATTACAGCATGGCCTGACAGCATTATAAGTCCCGTAATCCAGTTCTTATATCTGCGTTCATACATTTGTGACATGCTCATCCATAATATTATTGCTTCTACAATGTGAGCAAATGCATAACTTATAACTATTTCCATATACAATTACTCCTGTCCGGCAAGATATAATAATACCTTCTGCTTAAAATCTGCTCTCTTCTCTCTCGATATATCAATCGGCTCTTCTCTTCCCTTAAGTTCTACACATTTATCAGTAAATCTGACTACCCTGTCAATATTAACAATACACGACTTGTTAACAAGAAAAAACTTATCTTCATCAAGAACATTTTGCCAATATGAAAGGCTTTTAAGACTTGTATATAATTCTGTGTCTGTGCGTATGTATCTTTTTCTTACCAGTGACTCTATGCATATAATCGAATCCTGTTCAATAATTGTATTGTTACCGTTATATTCTATATTGACTTTCTTGCTCTGATGCTTATTGCACAATAATAACGCTTTCTGAAGACCGCGCATAATCACAGGTCTTTCCAGTGGTTTATTAATATACCTGAAAACTCCCTCGTCCATTGCATCATCAAGATAGCCCATATACGAAGTTATTATAAATAACACAATATTCTTGTTATTATTTCTTAAACATTTGCCAGCTTCAATTCCATTAATTCCGTCCATCTCAACATCAAGAAATGCAATGTCTATCTTTTCATTATTCTTAGCTGCTTCATCACCACTGTTATATTCATAAACCTTATAATCCGTTATCTTATGCTCATCAAAGAACTCGTCCACATATTTTCTTATCATATCAACATAAAGCTTATCATCATCACATATTAATATATTCATGCATTGTCCTCTTCACTTAACCAATTAATAATTTTATTATAGCAAAATGTTTAAAAAAACGACAGAAATTTCTTTCTGCCGTTTCTCTTAACATATATATTATCAATCTAAGAAGCCTGCTCAAACTGTGAATTATAAAGGTCAGCATAGAAACCGTTCTTGGCAAGAAGCTCATCATGAGTTCCCTGCTCAACGATATCACCATCCTTCATAACAAGTATCACATCAGCGTCTTTAATGGTTGAAAGTCTGTGGGCAATAACAAAGCTTGTTCTGCCCTTCATCAGGTTATCCATAGCCTTCTGAATTCGCTCCTCTGTTCTTGTATCAACAGAAGATGTTGCTTCATCAAGAATAAGGATTGGATTATCTGCAAGGATTGCTCTTGCAATTGTAAGAAGCTGCTTCTGTCCCTGTGAGACATTGCTTGCGTCCTCGTTAAGCTCACAATCATAACCGCCCGGAAGAGTCTCAATAAAGTGATGGGCGTTAGCTGCCTTGGCTGCTGCAATAACTTCCTCATCAGTTGCATCAAGCTTTCCGTATCTGATATTCTCCATAATTGTACCCTTATAGAGCCATGTATCCTGAAGAACCATTCCAAATGCGTCTCTTAATTCTCTTCTGTTGAAATCCTTAACATTATGTCCATCAACAAGAATAGCTCCATCATTAACATCATAGAATCTCATAAGCAGTTTAACAATAGTGGTCTTACCTGCACCTGTCGGTCCAACGATAGCAACCTTCTGTCCAGGCTTAACATTTACACTGAAATTCTTAATGATAGTCTGGTTCTCATTGTATCCGAATCTTACATGCTCGAAATCAACCTCGCCCTTAATTCCTTCTGTAGAAACAGGATTCTTAACAGTCTGGTCTTCCTCTTCTTCATCAAGAAATTCAAATACTCTCTCAGAAGCTGCTGTCATAGACTGTACCTGATTGATAACCTGAGCAATCTGCTGGATTGGCTGTGTAAAATTCTTCACATACTGGATAAATGCCTGAATATCACCGATTGTTATAACATTTTTAATAGCAAGAAGACCACCGGTTAATGCAACACATGCGTAACCTAAGTTACCTACAAACATCATGATTGGCTGCATCATTCCTGAAAGGAACTGTGACTTCCATGCTGAACCATAAAGGACATCATTAGTCTTGTTAAATGAATCAACCATATCCTTTTCTTTGTTAAATGATTTAACAATCATATGTCCGCCATAAGTTTCCTCAATCTGTCCGTTAATATGTCCAAGATACTCCTGCTGTGTTTTGAAATATCCCTGTGACTTCTTAACAACGAAAGAAACAAGTCCGACTGATATTGGAAGTATTATAACCGCAATAAGTGTCATAAGCGGTGAAATGCTTAACATCATAACAAGAACACCAATCATAGTAGTTAAAGATGTAATGATTGTTGTAATACTCTGGTTAAGTCCCATTCCAAGTGTATCAACATCGTTAGTAATTCTTGATAACACCTCACCATATGTCCTGCTCTCGAAATACTTCATAGGCATACGGTTAATCTTCTCGCTGATTTCTTTTCTTAATCTGTAGCAGACCTTCTGTGTAATGCCTGTCATTATCCAGCCCTGTACAAAGTTAAATACTGCACTTGCGGCATACAGACAAAGCACGAATATAAGAATTGTTCCTATCTTTCCAAAGTCAATTCCGCCAGTTCCACCGATTTTCTTTACAAGACCTTCTGACAGAGCTGTAGTTGCCTTACCAAGAACCTTCGGACCTACAACAGAAAATACTGTTGAGCATACAGCCATAACTGCAACAAATATTATCGCAATCTTATAGCTTCCAATATATCTTATAAGCTTTCCTATTGATCCTTTGAAATCCTTAGCTTTCTCAACAGGTGCCATTCCTCTTCCCGGAGGTCCCATTCTTCTTTTCGGTGGCATTTTGATATTTTTATTATCTTCCATACTGACTAGGCCTCCTTTCCAAGCTCTTTAGCAGAAAGCTGTGAACTTGCAATCTGCTGATATGTCTCACATGTATTCATAAGTTCTTCATGCGTTCCCTTGCCAACAATCTTACCATCATCCATAACAAGAATCTGATCTGCATGAAGGATTGTGCTGATTCGCTGAGCTACAATAATAACAGTGGCATCAGACACATTTGCAGCAAGCTCCTTACGAAGAATTGCGTCAGTTTTTAAATCAAGTGCTGAAAAACTGTCATCAAATATAAACACTCTTGGGTGCTTTGCTATTGCTCTGGCAATAGAAAGTCTCTGCTTCTGACCGCCTGAAACATTAGTACCGCCCTGTGCTATAGGACTGTCATACTTCTCAGCCTTATTATCAATGAACTCAGTTGCCTGTGCAATCTGTGCTGCCTTAACGACATCTTCATCGCTTGCATCAGGATTACCGAATCTTAAGTTACTTGCAATAGTACCAGAGAAAAGCATTCCCTTCTGAGGCACATAACCAAGCTCACTTCTTAAGTCATGCATAGAAATATTTCTTATATCATGACCATCAATAGTAATGCTTCCTCCTGTAACATCATACAATCTTGGAATAAGATTAACGAGCGTTGACTTTCCACAGCCCGTACTTCCTATAATAGCTGTAGTCTTACCCGGCTCTGCTTTAAATGTAATATCCTCAAGTACGTTTGCTTTAGCACCCGGATACATGAAATTAACATGATTAAACTCAACCACACCCTTTGCAGACTCAATTGTCTCAGGATTCTCAGAGTCTTCTATTGAAGAATGTGTATTAATAACTTCATCTATACGGTCAGCTGCAACCATCGCTCTTGGGAGCATTACAGACATCATTGTAAGCATAAGGAATGACATAACTATAAGCATCGAATATGTTATAAATGCAGTCATAGAACCTACCTGCATAACTCCGGCATCAATTCTGTGTGCGGCAACCCACACGATAAGAACTGATAAACCATTCATAATAAACATCATGCTTGGCATCATGAATGTCATTGTTCTGTTAGTAAAGAGCATTGTCTTAGTAAGCTTTTTATTAGCTTCGTCAAATCTTTCCTCTTCCTTCTTCTCTCTTCCAAAGGCTCTTATTACAGAAAGACCAGTAAGAATCTCTCTGGATACAAGATTGACATTATCAACCAGCTTCTGCATAAGCTTGAACTTAGGCATCGCAATTACCATAAGAAGCATTACAAATGCAATGATAACAACAACAGCCATAACTATAACCCAGCCCATGCCGGCTCCTGTTCCAACAACCTTTATAATTCCTCCGACGCCAAGAATTGGTGCATACAGAATCATTCTCAGCATAATAACCGTAACCATCTGAACCTGCTGTACATCATTAGTTGTTCTTGTGATAAGTGACGCTGTAGAGAATTTGTCCATCTCAGCATTAGAGAATCCCATGACATTAGAATACAGCTTTCCTCTCATATCTCTTGCAACACCTGCACCAACTCTTGATGCAAGGAAGCCTACACATACAGAAGTAACCGCCATAAGAAGTGCCATGGCAACCATCTTAAGACCAGCTGCCCACAGATACTTAGTCTGAATAGAATCCATGTCCATTCCTGCCTTGGCATCCATGCTCTTTGCATAAGCAACACCCATAGACGAAACAAGAGTCTTTCCCATAGTATCAATAGTCTTCTGGAATTCACTTCTCATAGAAAGGATATCATCCTTACTCATAGCCCCTGCACTATACATTGCCTTCACTATCTGTCTCATATCCACACATGTAGTTTCAACCTCATTACCATCTGAATCTTCCATCATCTGTGTAAATGTAGTGAGTTCCACGCCCATAGACTTTCCAATATCTTCTACCGAAACATTGGACAGCTGCTCCTCACTTACATGCATCTGCTCTGCCATACGGCTCTTGAATGCACTTTCAGTCACTGAAGACATCTGGTTGTTAATTATAAGTGCTGTAAAAAGTGTGTCGTCTAAATCAGTCTTATTCTTAGAACCTTTGACACTTAATTCATAGACATTATCATCTTCATTATAAGAATACGACTGTTCCCACAGCTGTGCTTCTTCCTCTGTCATAAAAAGCTTCGCAGTGTCAAATTCTTCCTTAGTGATCTTTTCTGGCACAGTATGCTCTATGCCTCCATTCTGTATACCTGTATCAATGATATCTGAAGTATACGCAGGAAGCGACAAGTCACACACTGCCTGAACAATAAGCAGTGCAAATACCAGCACTATCGACTTCCAGTATGGCAGCACATTTTTAATAATTCTGCTCATAAACACTCTCCCATCTTTATTGATAAATATTTCCAAAAATCTGCTTTCAATAATAAATAAGCGTTTCTTATATTAACACCGATTTTCATCATAGTAAATTAATGTCAAATGTATTTTTATAAATAATTTATAAAGAATGTTTGAATAATAACAATATATATGTTATTATACGCGCGAACGTCATCCGTTTTTCGGAGATGTATCTTAACAAGCCGGAAGGGCTGCATACCTTTCCGCAAAGGAGACAATATGAATACTATCAATGCAACTCGAACTTCTGCAACGAAGTTCAACACTAAGTACATGGTGGAGCTGGCACTTATGGTTGCGGTCATACTCGTTATGTCACTGACCCCATTAGGCTACATCCGTACCCCTGGACTTTCTATCACCCTTTTAACTGTTCCTGTAGCTGTAGGTGCTATCATCTTAGGACCTGTCGGCGGTTTAATCTGTGGTCTGACATTCGGACTTACAAGCTTTTATCAGTGCTTCGTTGGAGGCGCAATGGGAACTGTTCTTCTCGGAATTAATCCATTTGGTACATTTGTAACAACAGTAGTAACAAGAACTCTTGAAGGCTTCCTTACAGGACTTATATTCAAGGGACTTCACAGTATTAATGGAGTTAAGAAATTTTCTTATTATATAGCAAGCCTCTGCTGTCCTTTACTTAATACTTTATTATTTATGAGTTCACTTGTTCTCTTCTTCTATAATACAGATTATGTACAGGCCTTCGTTACTGCACTCGGAGCTAAGAACCCACTTATATTCGTAGTATTATTTGTTGGTGTTCAGGGACTTATTGAGGCAGGAATCTGCTTTATTGTTGCCAGTGTGGTTTCCCGTGCATTATATGCTGCACTTAAGCTTAACCAGAATTAATCAGTCACTTTGATTGAATAAATCGGACATTAATCAACGGAGGATTAGTTTTGTTTACAGAGATTTCAGTTAATGATATTAATGATTTTAGATTAGGTCATGCTTCCAATAAGGAAGCTGGCACTGGTGTAACTGTTATATATTTTCCAGACGGAGCTACAGCAGGCTGTGACATTAGCGGTGGCGGTCCGGCATCAAGAGAAACACCTCTTACTATGCCTATGACTGCTGACAATCCGATTAATGCCATCGTGCTGTCAGGCGGTTCAGCATACGGTCTTGCCGCATCTGACGGAGTTATGACATGTCTTGAAGAACATGGTATAGGATATAACACAGGAGTTTCACTTGTTCCGCTTGTATGCCAGTCATGCATATTTGATCTTGGATATGGAAGCTCTAAAGTACGCCCGGACAGTACTATGGGATATGAGGCCTGCATTCAGGCACTTATGAAGGCCGGTGTTGTAAATGCTGATGCTTCCACCGCTGCCAATTTGGATAGCAGCGAACCCATTCAGGGCTGTATCGGTGCCGGAACAGGTGCGACTGTCGGCAAGATTATGGGAATGAAGCAGGCTGAAAAGTCAGGACTTGGAATATATTCAGTGAAGACAGGCACATTTACAATGACAGCAATTGTTGTTGTAAATGCACTTGGAGATATATCAGATTATGAAACCGGTAAAAAGCTTGCCGGACTTAAGAACGCTGACAGAACCGAGTATGTAAGCTGTGAAGAAGCACTTTATCAGTTCATGGCACCTCGCGATATGTTCACAGGCAACACAACAATCGGTGCGGTTATAACCAACGCTGCATTTAACAAGGCTGAACTTAACAAAATTGCATCTATGGCAAGAAATGCGTATGCTCGCTGTATTAATCCAGTCGGCACAATGGCAGATGGCGATACAATCTATGCTGCAAGTACTGCAATACGAGGCGACAGCGAAGCTGTACGTGTTGATATCAACTTTGCAGGAACACTTGCTGCCCGCGTTATGTCCGCTGCAATTAAGAATGCTGTAATGAATTCTAAGATATCTGATGAAGAATTTTTAAGCATGGTAAAATAACACATGAAATAATCCCCGATAAGCTGCTGTTCTGGCAGTCTTACCGGGGATTTTTATATTATCTTTATTTTTACATTTTAATTATTCACATAGCTTAGAAAATGCATCCGCAACAAACTGTACCTTAGTTCCTATAATAACCTGTACAGATGTCTTTCCAGGTTTCATAACACCAGCAACACCAGCTGATTTAATAACCTTATCATTAACAAGTGTAATATCCTTTACTTCAAGTCTCAGTCTTGTAATACAATTATCTATGCTTGCAATATTCTCTTTTCCGCCACAACCTTCAAGAATTGTCTTTGCAATTGTTGTATAATCGTCACTTGCAAGTTCAACTTTCTTTTCTGCTTCTATATCATCATCTTCTCTGCCAGGAGTCTTTAAATCCCATTTCTTAATGGCAAATAAGAATACGAAATAGAATACGAAGAATGCTGCTATACCAAGAGGAATTATCAACCATGTCTTCTGTGCTGCCGGAAGAGATGATGAGAATAACAGGTCAGTAGCACCTGCTGAGAAACTAAATCCTGCTCTGAAGCCTAATGCAACTGTAATCATTGTAAAAATACCATAAAGAAGTGCATAGATAACATAGAGTCCAGGAGCAAGGAACATGAAACCAAATTCAAATGGTTCTGTAACACCACAGATAAATGCACATAATGCTGCAGAAGCAACAAGTCCTATAGCTACTTTTTTCTTAGCTGGCTTTGCACATTTAATCATAGCTAAAGCTGCACCTGGAATACCAAACATCATACATGGGAAGAAGCCTGACATATACATTCCAAGACTCCATGAAACATCACTTGATGTTTGTCCTGCCCAGAAGTGCTGTAAATCTCCAAGTCCGATAGTATCAAACCAGAATACGTTGTTCAACGCATGATGTAATCCGGTAGGAATTAACAATCTGTTCAAGAATGCATAGATACCTGCACCAACAATATCAAGCTTTACAATTGCCTTACCAACGCTTACTAATGCGCCGAACAGTAATGGCCATACAAATAATAACACAACAGATACAAGAATTGATACTACTCCTGAAACAATTGCTACGCATCGTTTTCCACTAAAGAAAGATAACCAGTTTGGTAATTTTGTATCTTTAAACTTGTTATAACACATAGCACCGATTATACCAGCAAGAATACCAATAAATGGATTCTCAATCTTGTTAAATGCAAGAGTTTTAGTTGCACTGTCTGCTATAGAAGGTATAATTACTGTAACAAACTTTGTAGAAAGAAGTGTTGTCATCATAAGCCACGAAGCAAGTGCCGCAATTCCTCCGGTACCATCATTTTTATCTGACATACCTACACCGACACCAATTACAAAAAGGATTGCCATGTTTTCAATTAAAGCTCCACCAGCTTTTACAAGAAACAGACCAATCATATTAGCTGCGCCATGAATATCTCCACCCTGCATAGTTGCTGGACACAGCAAATAACCGATACCCATAAGGATACCACATATAGGCAGTACTGCCACAGGAAGCATTAACGCCTTTCCCAGTTTTTGAAGAAATTTCATACTTTCTCCTCCTTTACATCATTATTAATCGGGGTAATCCCAATCACGCACATTGTGAAATCCTGAATAATTATGATATTTTCAGGACTTCATCATCAATAGATACTTCACCCTCCTTTATTAGATTAATTTTATTATAATCGTCGGTATTACATATAAGGACTGGTGTAATCGTATCCAATCCTGCCGACTTTATTTTTTCAAGATCAGCCTCTAAAAGTAAATCACCCTTTTTTACCTGCTGACCACCTGAAACATGTGAAATAAATGGTTCTCCCTTGAGCGTTACCGTATCCAGCCCAATATGTATCAGTAATTCTGTTCCCTGACTGGTTGTCATTGTCACAGCATGAAGAGTATCAAACACCATTGAAATCTCACCATCTGCCGGAGCATATATCTTTCCTTCAGAAGGAATTACTGCAAATCCATCTCCAAGAACCTTTTCTGAAAATGTTGGATCTGAAACTTCAGTAATTGGCACCACTTTTCCTTTACATGGAGAATAAATAATATTATCCTTTGACTTTCCTTTGAAAAAACCTAGCATATTATCTCCTTTCCATCAATATATACTCTCTTAATATTCAATTCCTCATCAATAAGCACGAAATCTGCTTGTTTTCCTACAGAAATACTTCCGACTTTATCATATATACCAATTTCCTTTGCCGGATTCTCTGTTGCACACATAACAGCTGTTTCTAATGAAATTCCTGCTTTTTTAACGACATATCGAAGACAATCCATTAAATTAGTTGCTGATCCGGCAATTGTTCCATCATGTAATGTTGCCAGATTACCTTTTACCACTACAGGCTGTCCTCCAAGAGTATATTCGCCATCCTCTAATCCTGTTGCTCTCATGCTGTCACTGATTAGTATTATGCGTCCCGCACCCAACATGGCAAATGTTGCCCGTATTACTGATGGATGAATATGAACTCCATCACATATCAGTTCTGCATGACATTGATATGAATCTCTTATTGCACCTATAACACCAGGCTTTCTATGATTCATAGGTGGCATTGCATTGTATAAATGTGTTGCATGAGTTACACCATGTTGAATTGCCTCCATCGCAGTATCATAATCCGCTGCTGTATGAGCAATCGACACCACAACATTATCTTTTACTTTATCTATGAAATTCATCGCACCCGGCTCTTCTGGTGCAATATCAACAATCTTTATTAAATCATGTGCAGCTTTCTGGAGTTCACAGAAATACTCATAATTACAATGCATAATATTCTCTGCTGCCTGTGCACCCTTTTTTTGTGGACTTATAAAAGGTCCCTCCATATTAATCCCTACCAGATGGGCTCCGCCATTATATGAATACTCTCCGGCATTCTTCATAACTTCAACAAGTTCTTCCTTAGCTATCGTCATGGTTGCCGGACATATACTCGTCACTCCGACAGAAGCCTCATACCGCGAAATTATATCAAGTGCCTCTTTAGTTCCATCACACATATCTGCGCCTTTGCATCCATGAAAATGAATGTCAACAAGTCCTGGAATCATCTTAAGTCCTGTAGCATCTACAACTTCATCGCCAACATAATTATGTACATCCAGCACTTTGGTGAATGTACCGTTATCTACAACGACATCTCCCTTAACAAATACATTGTCCTTTGTATAAACATCAGCATTCTTTATAATCATATGTTCTCAACCTTCTATCCACCAAGTTAATATGCTTTAATAAATCTTACTAAGAGCTGCTTCATCTGCTACCAGTGTTACATCATTATGCAGCTGCAGAACTGATGCAGGAACATATGGTGTAATATGTCCAAAAAAGGCTTCTTTCACAATCTGTGCTTTATCTTCCCCACTTGCAATAACCAGAATCTTCTTTGCCTGCATTATTGTCTTGATTCCCATTGTGTATGCCTGTCTTGGAACGTCTTCTGCTGATTCAAAAAATCTCTTGTTAGCTTCTATTGTAGATTCTGTTAAATCAACACAATGAACCTGTTTTTCAAATGAATCTGATGGTTCATTAAATCCTATGTGTCCATTATGGCCTATTCCTAGAAGTTGTAAATCAATACCTCCAAGAGACTTAATCAGTTCAGAATATCTGTTACATTCTTTTTCCGAATCCTGCTCCATTCCATTAGGAATATGAGTATTCTCAACTGATATATTCACATTATCAAATAAATTCTTATGCATAAAATAATAATAACTTTGATCATTGTCCTGACTGAGTCCCTTATACTCATCAAGATTAACAGTCTTAACTGCTGAAAAATCCAAGTCTCCTTTTTTATACCATTCTACTAACTGCTTATATAACCCAACTGGCGTTGAACCAGTCGCAAGTCCAAGTACACATTCCGGCTTCATAATAATCTGTGCTGATATAATATTAGCTGCCTTTCTACTCATATCAGCATAATCTTTTGCTTTGTATATTTTCATCACTTATCACTCCATTTCACATATTCT
>ENA-UOOA01000891-UOOA01000891.1-human-gut-metagenome-genome-assembly--contig:-P61old-NODE-891-length-54185-cov-10.230926_pt1 | contig 54185 bp, 51 predicted proteins | sample MGYA00242467_ERZ724014 | MGnify/ENA metagenome assembly ERZ724014 | reverse complement strand
GCTAGAGCTTGCAGAATTTTTGCTGGGACGATTGCGCACCGGCTGGAACGAGAGCGGTTTGTGGAATCCATCGGCCCTGCTCAGCGCAGATGCGACGGAGGTGGAGGCACTGGAAGACGAGCTCTACTTTCGCTTGCGAGGCGTGCAGCGCGCCGCTTTGCTGCGTGCGGGCACGCTGCAAGCACCGCAGGCGCAGCAGTTGCAAGACCTGTGCGACTCGCTGGCCATGGGGGGCTAGCTACCACGCAGCGTTGCCAAGCGAACTCACCGAGCTGCGCTGGCTGGTGAAAAAAATGATCGATGAGCTGGCCTTGCGCGATAGGGCTGCGCCGCAGTTGCACCCGGAGTGTTGTCACCAAAAAGGGTGGGGTGGAAGAGGGACAAGGCCTGCCGCTGTTCGCGATGGATCGTTCGCGCACCAGGCTGCTGCGCAACCTGCTGGACATTGCTTCGCGCCAAAGCGACCCTGCTGGTCAACCCTTGCAGCCGCGCTGCACATCGCCAACACAGGCCGGGGCCTGGTGGTCGAGGCGGTGTGGCCTGGCACCGCTTTCTGATGGGCGCAGCGGGTGGCGTGCCGCCGTGAAGCGCAGGCGCCCCATCTTCTGCAGGCCAAGGTTGCACTTGCATGGTGCAAGTTGATATCTCTGTGTGTTGGAGACTTACGTAAAAAGTGCCGCTAACGCACGATGAATAAGCGCTGCAAGCTATCAAATAAATAGCATTGCTGATTCGAGACCTGAGGGCATGGCCTTCTGTTTTGGTTGGCCTCGTTCTTGCTATTCTGATCGCACCCACTTCGCCGTGGTTCGTTGGTGATTACCCTGTATAGACAGGTGTTTCCGCAATGTCATCATGGCGCGGTGTTGCTGGGGTGTCCTGGCCACGCGTGGGCGACGACGAACTCTTTTTTCGAACAGGAGCAGATGATGACTGGATCAGTTGTAAAGATGGCAGCGCTGGCGGCGGCCGCTGCTGGTGTCCTGGCTGTAGCCACGCCCGCGCAGGCGCAGGACACCAAGGTTGTGCTGGGCATGTCCGGGTGGACAGGTTTCGCACCGCTCACCCTGGCCGACAAGGCCGGCATCTTCAAGAAGAACGGCCTGGACGTGGAGATCAAGATGATTCCGCAGAAGGACCGACACCTGGCCCTGGCGTCCAAGTCCATCCAGTGCGCTGCCACCACGGTGGAGACCCACGTCGCCTGGAACGCCAACGGCGTGCCCATCGTGCAGATCTTCCAGATGGACAAGTCATACGGCGCCGACGGTATCGCAGTGCGCGGCGACATCAAGAGCTTTGCGGACCTCAAGGGCAAGACCATCGGCGTGGATGCGCCCGGCACGGCTCCGTACTTTGGCCTGGCCTGGATGCTGAGTAAGAACGGCATGAGCCTCAAGGATGTGAAGACCACCACGCTGTCGCCCCAGGCCGCAGCACAGGCCTTTGTGGCGGGGCAGAACGACGCTGCCATGACGTACGAACCCTACCTGTCCACCGTGCGTGAGAACCCCAGTGCCGGCAAGATTCTGGCCACCACGCTCGACTACCCCATGGTGATGGACACCGTGGGCTGCGACCCCACCTGGCTCAAGGCCAACGGCAAGGCCGCGCAGGCCCTGGCCAATTCGTACTTCCAGGCGCTCGACATGATCAAGGCCGACCCGGCCAAGTCCAACGAGATCATGGGCGCGGCCGTCAAGCAGACGGGCGAGCAGTTTGCCAAGTCCTCGTCCTTCCTGCGCTGGCAGGACAAGGCCGCCAACCAGAAGTTCTTTGCGGGCGAACTGCAGTCCTTCATGAAGGACGCCACGGCCATCCTGCTGGAGGCCGGCATCATTCGCAAGGCACCTGAAGACCTGAACGTCACCTTTGACGCCAGCTTCATCAAGTAAATAGACGGAAGAAGAGCGCTCAATGTCTGCTGTGCAACCCCTGTCCGTTACCGAGCCAACAAAACAGCCAAAGGCCACCGTGCGCCGGCGTGCGCTGGCCCCGCTGGAGCCTGTGAGCAGCCGATCCCGCTGGATGCTGGGGCTGGCCTTTTTCGCCCTGTTCGTGGCGGTGTGGGCGTTCTTCACATTGGGCGGCTTCGTATCGCCCACCTTCCTGGCCAGCCCTGTCACCATGGTGAAAGAAGGCTGGCTACTGTTCACCGAATACGGCTTCATCAAAGACATCGGCATGACCATCTGGCGCGTGGTCGGTGGCTTCGTCCTGGCAGCGGTCATTGCCGTGCCGCTGGGCATTGCGATGGGCGCGTACAAAGGCATCGAGGCGTTCTTTGAGCCCTTCATCTCGTTCTGCCGCTACCTGCCTGCGTCGGCATTCATTCCACTCCTGATCCTGTGGGCGGGCATTGGCGAGGCGCAGAAGATCCTCGTCATCTTCATCGGCTCGGTCTTCCAGATCACGCTGATGGTGGCCGTCACCGTGGGTGGCGCCCGGCGCGACCTGGTGGAGGCTGCCTACACCTTGGGCGCGGGCCACAAGGGCATCGTCACGCGGGTGCTGATCCCCGGCGCGGCGCCTGAGATCGCCGAGACCCTGCGCCTGGTGCTGGGCTGGGCCTGGACCTACGTGATCGTGGCCGAGCTGATCGGCTCGTCCAGCGGCATCGGCCACATGATCACCGACAGCCAGTCGCTGCTCAACACCGGCCAGATCATCTTCGGCATCATCGTCATCGGCCTTATCGGGCTGGTGTCCGACTTCGCCTTCAAGGCGCTCAACCACCGTCTGTTTGCCTGGAGTTTTGTGCGATGAGCAGCGTATCCATTCAAGCCGTCTCGCGCGTTTTCGAGACTGCCAAAGGCCAGCGCACACAGGCCCTGCTACCGGTGGACTTTGAAGTGCGTGACAACGACTTTGTCACCATCCTGGGCCCCTCGGGCTGCGGCAAGTCCACGCTGCTGCGCATTGTGGCGGGGCTGGACCACGCCACCAGCGGCCGCGTGCTGCTGGATGGTGTGCCGGTCGAAGGGCCGGGCGCCGACCGCGGCATGGTGTTCCAAAGCTACACGCTGTTCCCCTGGCTCACCATCGAGCAAAACATCCGCTTTGGCCTGCGCGAGCGTGGCATGCCCGAAGCGCAGCAAAAAGAGCGCGCCGCGTACTTCATCGCCAAGGTGGGCCTGCGCGGCTTTGAGCAGCACTTTCCCAAGCAGCTGTCGGGCGGCATGCAGCAGCGCACCGCCATTGCGCGCGCGCTGGCCAACGACCCCAAGATTTTGCTGATGGACGAGCCCTTTGGTGCGCTGGACAACCAGACCCGGGTGCTCATGCAAGAGCTGCTGCTGGGCATCTGGGAGGCCGAACGCAAGACGGTGCTCTTCGTCACCCACGACATCGACGAAGCCATCTTCATGGCCAACCGCGTGGCCGTGTTCAGCGCGCGGCCCGGCCGCATCAAGACCGAGCTGGCAGTGGACCTGCCGCACCCACGCCACTACACGATCAAGACCAGCCCCGAGTTCATGGAACTCAAGGCGCGCCTCACCGAAGAGATCCGCGCCGAATCCATGGCGGCGGACCTGCACTGATCTGAACCCGCAACAGCTCCGCATCCACCCCGCACCCATTCCGCATCCACCCATGAGCGCCCGTCCATCCCGCCGCACCACCGCCGCTGCACCGCGCAGCACCACGCCTGCCAAGGCCGTGGCCTCGGCGGCTGCGCCCGCGCAGGCCATGGCGCTGTACGAGCAGGTCAAGGACCACATCTCGCGCAAGATCCAGGAGGGCATCTGGCGCGCGGGCGACCGTCTGCCGTCTGAGAACGAACTGGTCACCCAGTTCGGCATCTCGCGCATGACGGTGAACCGCGCACTGCGCGAGCTGGTGGAGCAGGGTCGCATCGTGCGCGTGGCCGGTGTGGGCAGCTTCGTGGCCGAAGACAAACCTCAGTCCACGCTGCTGCAGATTGCCAACCTGGCGAGCGAAATCCGCCGGCGTGGGCACGACTACCGCTGCGATGTGCTGACGGTGGAGCGCACCTCTGCCACGCTGGAGGTTGCCGCCGCGCTGGACCTGCGCACCGGCGAGTCGGTGTTCCACTCGCTGTGCATCCACCGCGAAGACGGCCTGCCCGTGCAGCTGGAAGACCGCCACGTCAACCCACGCCAGGTGCCCCAGTTTGCCGCGCAAGACTTCACGCAACTGCAGCCCTCCGAATACCTGGTGCGCAACGTGCCCTTCGACCAGATCGAGCATGTGGTCGATGCCGTCATGCCCACCGCCGAGCAGGCCGCGCTGCTGGAGATGTCTCCGCAGGAGCCTTGCCTGCTGCTGACCCGCCGCACCTGGTCGCGCGGCGTGCCGATCACCGTGGTGCGCTGCCTGCACCCCGCCACCCGTTACCGCCTGGGCAGCCGCTTCCGAGCCGACGGCAACCCTGTTGCCGGTTGAAAGTTTTTGCCAAAAGCACAGAATTTTTTCGCTTGTACCTACTTGTATATACAGGATCAACGCCATGACACAGAACGCATCTCCCATCACCCTGCACCCCGGCCGCGTCAAGTTGGCCGAGCTGCGCCGCATCCACGCTGGCCCCGTGCAACTGGTGCTCGATGCGTCGGCGCGCGCGGGTTTGCAGAAGTCCCTGGCCACGGTGCAGCGCATCGTCGATGAAGACCAGGTGGTCTATGGCATCAACACCGGCTTTGGCAAGCTGGCCAGCACCAAGATTGCCCACGACCGCTTGGCCGAACTGCAGCGCAACCTGGTGCTGTCACACAGCGTGGGCACTGGCGATCCGTTGCCCGACGATGTGGTGCGCCTCATCCTGGCGACCAAGGCCGTGAGCCTGGCGCGCGGCCACTCGGGTGTGCGGCCCGAGCTGGTGGATGCGCTGCTGGCGCTGGCCAACGCCAACGTGCTGCCGGTGATCCCGGCCAAGGGCTCAGTGGGCGCATCCGGTGACCTGGCGCCGCTGGCGCACATGGCCTGCGTGCTGATCGGCGAGGGCCAGGCCAAGGTGGACGGTAAGGTGGTGCCGGGTGCCGAGGCCATGCGTTCCATCGGCCTGCAACCGTTTGTGCTGGGCCCCAAGGAAGGGCTGGCGCTGCTCAACGGCACGCAGGTGTCCACCGCGCTGGCGCTGGCCGGGTTGTTTGGCGCGGAGAGCGTGTTTGCTGCCGCGCTGGTCGCAGGCTGCCTGTCGCTTGAAGCCATCAAGGGCTCGGTCAAGCCCTTTGATGCGCGCATTCACGAAGCACGCGGCCAGGCCGGGCAGATTGCCGTGGCTGCCGCTGTGCGCGCCTTGCTCGACGGCAGCGCCATCGACCCCTCGCACCCCAACTGCGGCCGCGTGCAAGACCCTTATTCGATCCGCTGCGTGCCGCAGGTGATGGGCGCGTGCCTGGACAACCTGCACCACGCCGCGCGCGTGCTCACCATCGAGGCGAACGCCGCGTCGGACAACCCCCTGGTGTTCGACAACGGCGACGTGATCTCCGGCGGCAACTTCCACGCCGAGCCGGTCGCCTTTGTGGCCGACATCATTGCGTTGGCCGTGGCCGAGATCGGCGCTATTTCTGAACGCCGTATGGCGCTGCTGCTCGATACGGGCCTGTCAGGCTTGCCTGCATTCCTGATCCGCGACAGCGGCGTGAACTCCGGCTTCATGATCGCCCAGGTCACCGCCGCCGCACTGGCCGCCGAGAACCAATGCCTGGCCCACCCCAGCAGCGTGACCAGCCTGCCCACCTCGGCCAACCAGGAAGACCATGTCTCCATGGCCACCTACGGCGCCCGCCGCCTGGCCGACATGGTGAACAACGCCGCCGTGGTGGTGGGTGTCGAAGCCATGGCCGCTGCGCAGGGCATGGAGTTCGATCGATCGCTGAAATCCTCCCCACTGATCGAAGCGCAATTCGCCGCCATTCGCCAGCGCGTTACCTTTTTGGAGCAAGACCGCTACCTGGCCCCGGACATTGACGCCATGCGCGAGTGGGCACTGCAGGCCGATTGGCCCGCACCGCTGCGCGCCTGCCAGCCCAGCCACGCCTGATAGGCATCACCCCTTCTAGCCAAACACCCCAGGAGCCCACCATGAACGCCAACGACGCCATCATCGCCGCAGCAGCTTCCGCCCACGCCGACCCCCGCCACGACGCCAGCCGCGTGATTCGCGCACCGCGCGGCAGCCAGCTCACCTGCAAGAGCTGGCTCACCGAGGCCGCCTACCGCATGATCCAGAACAACCTCGACCCCGAGGTGGCCGAGCGCCCGCAGGACCTGGTGGTGTACGGCGGCATTGGCCGTGCAGCGCGCAACTGGGAGTGCTTTGACCAGATCCTCGCCTCGCTCAAAGACTTGAACGACGACGAAACCCTGCTCATCCAGTCCGGCAAGCCCGTGGGCGTGTTCAAGACCCACGCCAACGCCCCCCGCGTGCTGCTGGCCAACTCCAACCTGGTGCCCAAGTGGGCCAACTGGGAGCACTTCAGCGAGCTGGACCAGAAGGGCTTATTCATGTACGGCCAGATGACGGCGGGCAGCTGGATCTACATTGGCACGCAAGGCATCGTGCAGGGCACCTACGAAACCTTTGCCGAGGCGGGCCGCAAGCACTACGGTGGCTCGCTCGAAGGCAAGTGGATTCTGACCGCGGGCCTGGGCGGCATGGGTGGCGCGCAGCCGCTGGCCGCCACGTTTGCGGGCGCGGTGTCGCTCAACATCGAATGCCAGCAAAGCAGCATCGACTTCCGCCTGCGCACGCGCTATGTGGACAAGCAGGCGCGTGACATTGACCACGCGTTCGAGCTGATCCAGCAGCACACCGCAGCCAAAGAGGCCGTGTCGATTGCCCTGCTGGGCAACGCCGCAGACATCCTGCCCGAGCTGGTGCGCCGCGCCAAGGCCGGTGGCTTGAAGCCCGACCTGGTCACCGACCAAACCTCGGCCCACGACCTGGTCAACGGCTATTTGCCCGCAGGCTGGACGGTGGCGCAGTGGCGCGCCGCGCAGCAGGATGTGACCCAGCATGAAGTGCTGAAAAAGGCCGCAGCCCAATCCTGCGCTGTGCATGTGCAGGCCATGCTCGACTTCCAGCACATGGGCATCCCCGTGGTGGACTACGGCAACAACATCCGCCAGGTGGCGTTTGACGAAGGCGTGAAGGACGCATTCGACTTCCCCGGCTTTGTGCCTGCCTACATCCGCCCCCTGTTCTGCGAAGGCAAGGGCCCATTCCGCTGGGTGGCCCTGTCGGGTGACCCGGAAGACATCCGCAAGACCGACGCCAAGATCAAGGAGCTGTTCCCCGAGAACAAACACGTGCACCGCTGGCTCGACATGGCGGGCGAGCGCATTGCCTTCCAGGGCCTGCCCGCGCGCATTTGCTGGCTGGGCCTGGGCGAGCGCCACATTGCGGGCCTGGCCTTCAACGAGATGGTTAAGAACGGCGAGCTGAAAGCCCCCATCGTGATTGGCCGCGACCACCTGGACACCGGCAGCGTGGCCAGCCCCAACCGCGAGACCGAAGGCATGAAGGACGGCACCGACGCCGTGAGCGACTGGCCGCTGCTCAACGCGCTGCTTAACACCGCAGGCGGCGCCACCTGGGTCAGCCTGCACCACGGCGGTGGCGTGGGCATGGGCTACTCGCAGCACTCAGGCATGGTCATCGTGGCCGATGGCACCGACGCGGCGGAGGCACGGCTGGCCAATGTGCTGGTCAACGACTGCGGCAGCGGAGTGATGCGCCATGCCGACGCGGGCTATGAGCTGGCCGTGGAAACGGCCAAGAAACAAGGCCTGAAGCTGCCCATGGTGAAGTGAAGGGGTGAGGGAGGGAATGAAAGGAATGGGAAAAAAGGGAACTGCATTCCCAGTCGTTGGGAATGTTGGGTTTGAATGCCGCAGCAATCCTTTGATACTGAGTCCATGCCCACCCGTGGACCAACCTCCGTTGCCGCCGCCGACCGTGTTTTGCACGTGCTGGCGGTGCTGGCGCAACATGGGCAGCCCATGTCGGCGGCCGAGTTGATGGAGGCCACGGGCCTGGCGCGCAGCACGCTGTACCGCCAGTTGGCGCGGCTCAAGCAGTGGGGCTTTGTGCTGGAGAGCAGCGGGCACTACGCGCCCGGGCCGCTGAGCCTGCAACTGGCCCTGGGCTTTGACATGGCGTCGCACCTGGTGCACCACGCGCGGCCGGACATGCAGGCCCTGGCTCGGCAGTCCCACGAAAGCGTGGGGCTGGTGGTGGCCGTGAACGACAGTGTGGTGTGCCTGGACATGGTGGACAGCACGCAGGCCCTGCGCTGCTCGTTTGAAAAAGGGCGCAGCGTGCCGCTGCGCGCGGGTGCCTCCGCCAAGTGCCTGCTCGCCCATGTGGCCCCGGCCACGCGCGACGCCATTCTGGATCTGCACTACGGCGCAGACACTGCTGAGCGACGGGCGGCGCTGACCGAGCTGGAGGGCATTGCCAAGGCGGGTTACGCCGTCAGCTCCGGCGAAGTGGATGCCGGTGTCTGGGGTGTCAGCGTGCCCGTGTTCGGATCTCCCCGGCAGGCTGCGGGGGCCATCACCCTGATGGCCCCGATCTTGCGAGCCCAAGGGCAGGAGGCCGCGCTCACCGGCATGGCCGTCGTCGCCGCAGCGCGCATCTCCCGCCAGCTCACTTCTCCCTGATTTCCCTCACCCCTCCTCAGGAGTTTTTCCCATGAACCTTCGCCGCAACCTTCTTCTAGCCAGCCTGGCCGCCGCAGCCTTCTGCACCACGGGTGCACAGGCCCAGGACAACGTCCTGCGTGTGGGCACTGATGCCACGTTCCCGCCCATGGAGTTTGTCGAGAACGGCAAACGCACAGGCTTTGATGTCGAGCTGGTGGAGGCCATTGCCAAGACCATGGGCAAGCAGGTCGAGTGGGTGGACATCGACTTCAAGGGTCTGATTCCCGGCCTGATTTCCAAGCGTTTTGACATGGCAGTGTCGGCCATCTACATCACCGACGAGCGCAAGAAGGTGGTGGACTTCACCGACTCCTACTACGCCGGCGGCCTGGTGGTGATGGTGAAGGCCGACAACAAGGCCATCAACAAGCTGGCCGACCTGGACGGCAAGAAGGTCAGCGTGCAGGTGGGCACCAAGTCGGTGTCGTACCTGACCGAAAAATTCCCCAAGGTGCAGCGCGTTGAGGTCGAGAAGAACCAGGAGATGTTCAACCTGGTGGACATCGGCCGCGCCGACGCCGCCGTGACCGGCAAGCCCGCCGCGTTCCAGTATGTGCGCACCCGCCCAGGCCTGCGCGTGCTCGACGAGCAGCTCACCACCGAAGAGTACGGCATGGCCCTGCGCAAGGACACGCCGGAGCTGACGAAGGCCGTCAATGGTGCCATCACCAAGCTCAAGGCAGACGGCACCTATGCGGCCATCGTCAAGAAGTGGTTCAGCAACAGCGCTGCCAAGTAAACCGCAGCCACACGCTGCCGAACTGAGCCATGGAACTCGATTTTTCTCCTGTCTGGGCCGGGTTGCCCCAGTTGCTGGCGGGTGCGCTGGTCACTGTGGAAATCACGGCCGCCTCGCTGCTGCTGGGCTGCGCCATGGGCCTGCTGGTGGGCATTGGTCGCTTGAACCCCAAGCGCCGCGTGATCTACGCCCTGTGCACCGCCTACGTGGCAGCGATACGCGGCACGCCGCTACTGGTGCAGTTGTTCATCCTGTTCTTCGGCCTGCCGCAGTTCGGCATCCTGCTGCCCGCTTTTGTGTGCGGCGTGATTGGCCTGGGCATCTACTCGGGCGCTTATGTGTCCGAGGTGGTGCGCGGCGCCATCCAGTCCATCGACAAGGGGCAGATGGAAGCTGCGCGCTCCATCGGCATGTCTTCGGGCTTGGCCATGCGCACCGTAGTGCTGCCGCAGGCGGTGGTGCGCATGATTCCGCCGCTGGGCAATGAGTTCATCGCGCTGATCAAGAACTCGGCGCTGGTGTCACTGCTCACCATCCATGACCTGATGCACGAAGGCCAGAAGATCATCAGCGTGTCGTACCGTTCGCTGGAGGTGTATCTGGCGATTGCGGTGGTGTATTTCATCCTCACGGGTGTCACTTCGTTGATGCTGCGCCGCATGGAGCTGCGCCTGCGTGCCGGGGGGATGGTGCAATGAAGAAAGACGCTGTGATGAACGGAACGGGCCAGGCAGCCGAGCCCATCGTGCGCATTCGCGGGCTGCGCAAGTCTTTTGGCAGCCATGTGGTGCTGAGCGGCATTGACTTTGACGTGCTGCCCTCGCAGGTGGTGGTGGTCATCGGACCCAGCGGTTCGGGCAAGAGCACTTTTTTGCGCTGCTGCAACGGGCTGGAGCAGCCCGAAGGCGGCACGGTCGAGATCTGTGGCCGCACACTGGTGCAGGACGGCCGCATGCTGCCTGACCACGACCTGAACGCCCTGCGCGAAGAAGTGGGCATGGTGTTCCAGTCGTTCAACCTGTTCCCGCACCTGTCGGTGCTCGATAACGTGACGCTGGGCCCACGCAAGCTGCACGGCCTGTCGCGCAAGGAGGCCGAGGAGCGTGCCCAGGCCCTGCTGGCCAAGGTGGGCCTGGCGCACAAAGCCACGGCCATGCCCGCTAGCTTGTCGGGTGGGCAAAAGCAACGTGTGGCCATTGCCCGCGCGCTGGCCATGGAGCCGCGCGTGATGCTGTTCGACGAGCCCACCTCAGCGCTGGACCCGGAGCTGGTGGGCGAGGTGCTGCAGGTCATGAAGCTGCTGGCCAGCGAAGGCATGACCATGATGGTGGTCACGCACGAAATGGACTTTGCACGCGAGGTCGGCGACGTGGTGGTGGTGATGGACGGCGGCGGCATCATCGAGGCCGGTGAACCTGCCACCATCTTCACCAACCCGACGCAGGAGCGCACGCGCTCTTTCCTGCAAGCCGTGCTCACGCGCGCCTGAGGCCTGAGGCTGGGAGCGGCGTGGTGCACCATGGTCAATAACAATCAAGGAGACAACCCCGATGCCCCAGCCTTCATCTGCTTTGGACACACCCTTGCCAGCACGCTTTCAGCAGCGCTTGCAGGAGCGCCTGACCGCAGACGACATTGCCCGCTTTGACCGCGATGGCGCGCTGTGCATCAAGCAGCTGCTCACGCCCGATGAAGTGGCCTTGCTGCGCGACGGCATCGACGCCAACCTGGCCGCGCCCAGCCCGCGCGCCAAAGTGGCCAGCAGGCCGGATGACCCAGGCCGCTTCTTCGAGGACTTCTGCAACTGGCAGGACATCCCGCAGTTTGGCCGCTTTGTGCGCGAGACACCGCTGGCGCTGGTTGCGCAGCGCCTGATGCAGTCGCGCACCGTGCGGCTGTACCACGACCATGTGCTGGTGAAGGAGCCGGGAACCCGCCAGCGCACGCCCTGGCACCAGGACCAGCCGTACTACAACATCGACGGCATGCAGAACATCAGCATGTGGATACCGGTCGATCCGGTGTCCCGCGCTGCGACGCTGGAGTTTGTGGCCGGTTCGCACAAGGGCCCATGGCTCATGCCGCGCAGCTTCATGGACAACCAGGCGAAGTGGTTCCCCGAAGGCAGCCTGCAGGACCTGCCCGACGTTGAGGCCGACCGTGCTGCATTCCCCATCGTGGGTTGGGAGATCGAGCCCGGCGACGTGGTGTGCTTTCACATGCTCACGCTGCATGCGGCGGGTGGAGTAGAGGGCACTAACCGCCGCCGTGTGTTCTCGGTGCGCTTCCTGGGTGACGACACGCGCCATGCGCCCCGGCCATGGAAGACATCGCCCGAGTTTCCTGGCCTGGCGGATGAGCTACCTGCCGGGGCAGAGATGAACCATCCTCTGTTCCCGTTGCTGGTCGCGGACGCAGATCAGTCCACGGCCCATGGATGAGGGGCATGACAACGATGGCGATGCATTTTTTTGATCTGGCGTCCACCCCCAGCATGCCCTGGAAAAACGGCGGCGGCAGCACGCAGGAGCTGGCCTGCTGGCCCCCCGGCGCGGACATGAACAGCTTTGAGTGGCGCGTGAGCCTGGCCACGGTGGACCGGCCCGGTCCGTTCTCGGTCTTCCCGGCCATTGATCGCCAGATCATGCTGCTGGGCGGTGACGGTCTGCACCTGCGCAGCCCTGGCTGGGAGCACCGGCTGGAGCAGCGCTGGCAACCGTTTGCGTTCTCGGGCGACGACGCGGTGGATGGCGCGATGCTGGGCGGCACCTCCAAGGACTTCAACCTCATGTTGCGGCGGGGCCTGTGGCATGGGCCTCTGCAGGTGGTGAGCGATGCGCAGTCGCCCGGCGACACGCCCGCAGGCATGTGCCTGGTGCTGCAGGGCGATTGGCAGTGGGTGGTGCCGGGCGCCGGGTCGCGTGCACTGGCGGCAGGGCAGGGCTTTTGGTGGGCGGGCGAGGGCGGTGCAACGCCGGGCCAACTGGAGCCGCTGCATGCAGGGGCCGAAGCCGATGCGCCCGCACTGGTCTGGATCGCCTTGCAGCGCGGTGCAGCTCCCAAAATTTGAATAAAAATGGCCGCCACCGCCTGATGGATAAGCGTTGGTAGCTATTATTTGTATAGCATTTAACACGGAGCCCACGGGTGGGCAGACAGATGCAACACATGGACAACCACAGCCACCCGAACGGGGCGGCCGTCAGCCAGAACGCCGATGGCGTGTGGCACAACCTGAAACCCGCGCTCGGCCTGTGGGCGGCCGACGTGGCAGTGCCCGAGGGCCAGCCCGCCTGCGTGGTGGTGCAGCAAGGCCAGATGGCCTGGGTGGGGCCCGAGGCGCAGTTGCCTGCCGCCTACCAGGCATTGCCGCGCCACGATGCGCGGGGCGCGCTCGCCACCCCCGGGCTGGTGGACTGCCACACGCACCTGGTCTACGGCGGCCAGCGTGCCAACGAATTCGCCATGCGCCTGGCCGGTGCCAGGTACGAAGAAGTGGCCAAGGCGGGCGGGGGCATTGTGTCGTCGGTCAAGGCCACGCGTGCGGCGTCGGAAGACGAGCTTTTTGCCCAGGCCGTGCCGCGCCTGCAGGCCCTGCTGGCCGAAGGCGTTTGCGCCATCGAGATCAAATCCGGCTACGGCCTGGCGCTGGAGCACGAACGCAAGCAACTGCGTGTGGCGCGCCGCCTGGGCGAGGTGTTTGGGGTGACGGTGCGCACCACCTTTTTGGGCGCGCACGCTTTGCCGCCCGAATACGCAGGGCGCAGCCAGGACTACATCGACCTCGTCTGCAACGACATGCTGCCCGCGCTTGCCGCCGAAGGGCTGGTGGATGCGGTGGATGTGTTCTGCGAGCGCATCGCCTTCACGCTGGCCGAGACCGAGCAGGTCTTCCAGGCCGCGCAAAAGCTCGGCATCCCCGTCAAGCTGCATGCCGAGCAGCTGTCGGACATGGGCGGAGCGGCGCTAGCCGCGCGCTACGGTGCGCTGTCGTGCGACCACATCGAGCACCTGTCGGCCGACGGCATCGCTGCGATGAAGGCTGCTGGCACCGTGGCCGTCCTGCTGCCCGGCGCCTACTACACGCTGCGTGACACGCACCTGCCACCCATCGCGCAGTTGCGCGCGGCCGGTGTGCCTATGGCAGTCTCTACCGACCACAACCCTGGCACCTCGCCCGCGCTCAGTCTCCTGCTCATGGCCAACATGGCCTGCACGCTGTTCCGCCTGACGGTGCCCGAGGCGCTGGCCGGCATCACCACCCACGCCGCGCGTGCGCTGGGGCTGCAAGATTCGCATGGCCTGATCGCATCCGGCAGACCCGCCAACTTTGTGCTGTGGCCACTGGCCGATGCGGCCGAGCTGGCCTACTGGTTTGGCCACAAGCCCGCCTGCACCATCGTGCGGCAAGGGCGTATTCACGGAGTCCAGCCATGAACCAGCTCTTTGCAGCCGATGCGCTGCTGCCCACGGGCTGGGCGCGCAATGTGCTGATCGCATGGGATGGGGCAGGGCGCATCGCTCAGGTCACCCCCGGCGCCACAGCCCCTGCGGGCGTGCCCACTGCCGCAGGCCCGGTGATCCCCGGCATGCCCAACCTGCATTCGCACGCCTTCCAGCGCGCCTTTGCGGGGCTGACGGAATACCGGGGCCAGGCGGAGGACAGCTTCTGGAGCTGGCGCAACCTGATGTACCGCTTTGCCGCGCGCATCACGCCCGAATCGCTGGAGGCCATTGCCACCTGGCTGTATGTGGAGATGCTGGAGGCGGGCTACACCAGCGTGTGCGAGTTCCACTACGTGCACCACGACCAAGACGGCACGCCCTATGCCGACGACGCAACGCTGTCGCTGGCGCTGCTGCGCGCCGCGCAGAGGGCGGGCATCGCCATCACGCTGCTGCCCGTGCTGTACCAGACGAGCGGCTTTGGCGCCAAGCCACCGCGTGCGGACCAGGCCCGCTTTATCCGCAGCACCGACAACATGCTCTCATTATTGGAGCGCCTTGCGCCCGCTGCACAAGCGCAAGGGGCTGTTTTGGGTCTGGCACCGCACTCATTGCGCGCGGTGCCGCCCGACAGTCTGGCGGCTGCCGTGCAGGGCCTCACGGCACTCAATGCGCAGGCGCCCATTCATATCCACATCGCCGAGCAGACGCAGGAGGTGGATGACTGCATTGCCTGGAGCGGTCAGCGCCCCGTGCAGTGGCTGCTGAACCATGCGCCCGTGGACGAGCGCTGGTGCCTGGTACACGCCACGCACATGACGGCGGATGAGTACGCTGGCGCGGCGCGCACGGGCGCTGTGGCTGGCATTTGCCCCACCACCGAAGCCAACCTGGGTGACGGCATTTTCGACATGCCGCTGTGGCTGCAACATGGTGGGCGCTGGGGTGTGGGCTCGGACAGCCATGCCTGCGTGAATGCGGCCGAGGAGTTGCTGATGCTTGAATACGGCCAGCGCCTTTCGCTGCGCCAGCGCAATGTGCTGGCCACCGCAGCGCAACCCGAGGTGGCCACGGCCATGACCTTGCAGGCCGTGCAGGGCGGGGCGCAGGCCGCGGGCCGCGCCATTGGTGGTCTGGCCGTGGGTGAGCAGGCCGACCTGGTGGTGCTGGATGCGCAGCATGTGGCGCTGCGCGATCTGCCTGCACCCAGCATGTTGTCGGCCCATGTGTTTGGCAGCCACCGCACCTCGGCCATCGACAGCGTGTGGGTGGCGGGCCAGAAGCGCATTGCGGGTGGCTGGCACACGCTTCACGATGCGGCGGCCCAAGCGTTTGTGGCCGCGCGCTCGGCCACCATTGCACCCGATTGAAGCGTCCGATTGAATTCATACCCTCATACCCGCGAGCTTGTGATGACCGATACCTCTCCACCTCCTTTTGTGTTTTATCCCGGCACTGCGCCGCTGCTGGTGTCCATGCCCCATGCAGGCACCTACTTGCCGCCCGCGCTGGCCGCGCGCTTCACCGATGAGGCCCGCCGGGTGCCCGACACCGACTGGCACATGGAGCGCCTCTATGCGTTTGCCAAAGAAATGGGGGCCTCCATCCTCGTGGCCACGCACTCGCGCTATGTGGTCGACCTGAACCGCCCGCCCGATGGCGCCAGCCTGTACCCGGGGCAGAGCGTTACCGGCCTGTGCCCGGTCGATACTTTCGACGACACGCCCATCTACGCAGCAGGCGATGTGCCCGATGAAGCAGAGATTGCTGCGCGCCGCGATGCCATCTGGGCGCCGTACCACGCGCAATTGCGTGCTGAGCTGGACCGCATCCGCGCCCAGCATGGTGTGGCCGTGCTGTGGGACGCGCACTCCATCCGTTCGGTGCTGCCCCGCTTTTTTGAAGGCAAGCTGCCCGACCTGAACCTGGGCACGGCCAACGGCGAGAGCTGCGACCCTGCACTGGCGCAACAGCTGCTGCAGATTGCCGAAGCCGCCCCAGGCTACACCGCCGTGCTCAATGGCCGCTTCAAGGGCGGCCACATCACCCGCCATTACGGTCAGCCGGGGCTGGGCGTGCATGCGGTGCAACTGGAGATGACGCAATGCAGCTACATGCAGGAATGCCTGCCGTTTGACTACCTGCCAGAGCGCGCAGTGCAGGTGCAGCCGCATCTGCAGCGCATGCTGGCGGCGGCCCTGGACTTTGCGCGGGCAAGCCGCATCTGAGTGGGTGAACCAAGAAGCGAGCCTGCGGCCCGAGCGATGGCCCCTTGGCCTGCTGGACTTGCCTCAGTTTTCGGGTAAGCGTGTGGCTTAGATTGTGTCCGAGGTGTTACCATCGGTTTATCAACCCCTTCGCCTCGAAGGGGGGCGGTGGTTGCACCACCCATGCGGATGGAGCCGCACACCATGCACGATGTGGCTTATTACTACATGCCTTTATTCAGCCCCGGGGCCTCTGTCCTGATGGGAGCGAAGCGTGAAACCGTCAGCCACGTCGTGATCCGACGTTGTGCCCTGATGGTGTACCTGCAAGGGCACGACAATCCGGTGCGTCCCGAGTCTCTCCAACTCGAACCCACCGCGTTTCACCTGACACGCAGACCAGAAAAAGAGTGACGCAGTCACTGAAGCAAAACAGGCGCCTCGGCGCCTGTTTTGCTTGAGAAGAGCTTCTAGCTGCGGTGCGCCATGGCTTCGCCCAGGCGAATAGGGCGTGCAGGAGCCCACGCAGGGTTGAAACGCATGGGGCCCTTGGGGAAGAGCATCACCACGGTGGAACCCAGCAAAAAGCGCCCCATTTCCTGCCCTTGCTGCAGGCTGACTTGGCCGGGGGCGTAGTCCCACTGGCGCAGTTGGCCGGTGCGTGGCGGGTTCACCAAGCCATGCCATACCGTGGCCATGCTGCCCACGATGGTTGCGCCCACCAGCACCATCACAAAGGGGCCTTGGTCAGATTCAAAGAAACACACTACACGTTCGTTGCGCGCGAACAGCCCAGGCACGCCCCGCGCCGTAGTGGGGTTGACCGAGAACAGATCGCCCGGTGCGTGCACCATGTGCGTGAGCTTACCTGCGCAGGGCATGTGGATGCGGTGGTAATCGCGGGGGCTGAGGTACAGCGTGGCGAAGTAGCCATCGTCAAAAACTGCGGCCCTGGCTGCATCGCCACCCACCAATGCGGTGGTTGAATACGAATGTCCCTTGGCCTGAAAGACTTGGTCCCGCTCTATGCGGCCAAACTGACTGATGGCGCCATCCACGGGGCAGATCCAGTCGGCATCTGCCAGCGGGCGAGCTCCTGGCTTGAGTGCGCGTGTGAAGAAATCGTTGAACGTGGCGTAAGCCGCCGGGTCGGGATTTTCCGCCTCGGCCATGTTCACCTGATAACGGGCAATGAAGCGCTCAATGGCTGCGGTGGTCCAGCGCCCGGCCCGCGCCCGTGCGAAACGACCTGCGGTAGAGGTCAAGGCCTGTTTGGGCAAAAGATACTGGAGCAGAACGGCAAGGCGGTCAGACAAGGGCGCTTCCTTCATTGGGGGCAGTGCGACGCATTCTAAGCGGGTGGTTTCAGCATAAAAAATTGGGCACGTCACTCGCTGCCCGCGCCACTGCTTTTTGGCCCTCATGGTTGCGATCAAGCGCATCCTGCGACCCCTGGGGTGTTGGCTGAGTTCTGAAGGCAGTGTCTTGCACGAGGGGGTGCTCTTGTGGGGAAGATGGTGGCACGTAGGCAAAAAACCTTGGTCGCGCTACAATCGACAGGCTCATGCACAGCGCCAAGCCTGTTCATCGAAGCCGTCTCATCCAGGCCACTTTTCTTTCTGATCTGCGCCCCGGGTGCAGCGACTCCCCCAGCCCGCAAAGCACCGTGCTCAGAGTTTCCCGGTCACCACCGAGGAACTGCCAAGCAAACATCTTGTGTGCCGGGCGCACGTACAAAATTTGTTTTTGAGATCACTAGATAGAAACACATGGCTAAAGAAGAACTCATTGAAATGCAAGGCTCCGTTACCGAAGTTTTGCCAGACTCGCGCTTTCGCGTAACCCTGGACAATGGGCACCAACTGATTGCTTACACCGGTGGCAAGATGCGAAAGCATCACATCCGCATCTTGGCGGGCGACAAGGTTTCTTTGGAGATGTCTCCCTACGACTTGACCAAGGGGCGCATCACCTTCCGCCACCTGGCAGGCCGTGGACCAGGCCCCGCAGGCGGTTCCCGCTGATCTGAAGGTTTTTGGGTAAAAATTTCAAGCTATAATTTTCAGTTCTTTCAAAGCTTCATCTCTGAAACTTTGAACTGGCTTCTCGTAGTGGGCAAGTTTTGAAAAGTTCAAAAATCTGCCTTTAAAGCCAGAACCCGTCGAAAAACAGGTTAGAATATGAGCTGTCGGAGCGTAGCGCAGCCTGGTAGCGCATCTGCTTTGGGAGCAGAGGGTCGCGAGTTCGAATCCCGCCGCTCCGACCATTGTTCAAGGCCCTGCAACTGTGTTGCAGGGCCTTTTTACATTGGGCTTTTGGGGTTGTGTGCCTCAGCACCTACCGTCGTTCGATAAGCATGTGGCTTCGCTCACTCGCTTTTTGTTGAATGCAGCTACGCTTGCGTTTTCAGCCAATGCCGTTGGTGCGCACTGAACGCGTCCGCTCTTGTTTGTCGCATGTTCCAACACTCGCCTATCTTGTCCCAAGGATCACCCCGTTACGCAGCCATTGATGCCCTGCGCGGCGCAGCCATGGTGTGGATGACGGCGTTCCACTTTGGTTTTGATCTGGCCCATTTTGGGCTGTGGAACCAAAACTTTCGTATAGACCCTTTCTGGACGCTTCAGCGTACGGCCATTGTGAGCCTCTTCCTGTTCTGCGCAGGCTTTTCACAAGCCGTTGCTGTACATCATGGGCAAGACTGGACGCGTTTTTGGAAGCGGTGGGCGCAAATCGCTGGGTGTGCAGTACTGGTCAGTGGCGGCTCATACGCCATGTTCCCAAACAGCTTCATTTACTTTGGTGTGCTGCATGGCATGGCGGTGATGTTGATCGTGGCCCGCCTGACCGCCGGATGGGGCCCCTGGCTGTGGTTGGCTGGTGGGTTTGCCCTGGGTCTGCCCACGCTAGCTGCGTATGCGTTGAGCCACGGCTGGGAGGCTTGGGCCCCTTGGCTGAACGGCCGTCCTTTGAACTGGTTAGGTTTGGTCAGTCGCAAGCCATTCACTCAGGACTACGTGCCGGTGTTCCCCTGGCTGGGCGTAATGTGGTGGGGCTTGGCCTGCGGGCAATGGGTGCTGGCTCGGCGCATGCATTGGATGCAGCGGCCTATGGTGGGGCTGTTCGGGCCTTTGGCCGTGTTGGGGCGGTGGAGCCTGAGCTACTACATGCTGCACCAGCCCGTGTTGATCGGGGGGCTGATGGCGTGGTTGTGGTTTGCTGGGCGTTGAGCACGCCATGCACCGTCTTGGATGAATCGCTTTGTTTGTCCCAATGACGAAGCGAAACGATGCGGAGCTATCGGAAGATCCACACGGCGAATCTTGATGTCTTGAAATCTTGTGTGCGAGCGGCGCGCCCATAAAAAAACGCGGCCTTGGCCGCGTTTTTGAGCAAAGCGCTCCTTTGGGGAGCAGTGCTTTTTACTCTACCTTTGCCTTGGCGCGCAGGTCTTCCTGGAACTTCACCAGCTTTTGCTGTTGCAATTGCTGAGCCACTTGGGGCTTCACGTCTTCCAGCTTGGGCAACTCTGCTTGGCGCACATCCACCAGGCGGATCACGTGCCAGCCAAATTGGCTCTTCACGGGCGTTTCAGTGGTCTTGCCCTTTTCGAGCTTCAACAGGGCTTCGGTGAACTCGTTCACGTAGCTGGCTGGATTGGCCCAGTCCAGGTCACCACCCTTGGCGGCAGAGCCGGGGTCCTTGGATTGCTTCTTGGCCAGGTCTTCAAACTTGGCACCCTTCTTCAGCGAAGCGATGATGGCCTTGGCGTCGGCTTCTTTTTCGACCAGGATGTGGCTGGCCTTGTATTCCTTGCCACCGTTGGCTGCCACGAACTTGTCGTATTCAGCCTGGATTTCAGCGTCGGTCACGGGGTTGTTCTTTTGGTAGTCATTGAACAACTCGCGGATCAGGATGGTCTGGCGCGCCAGTTCCATTTGCGCCTTGAAGTCTGCCGAGCCTTCCAGGCCACGCTTTTGCGCTTCCTGCATGAAGATTTCGCGGGCAATCACTTCTTCCTTGATTTGGCCTTCGACGTCGGGGGTCACAGGGCGACCGGAGCGTTCCACTTGCTGGCGCAGCACTTCAGCGCGTTCCTTGGGAACGGCCTTACCGTTGACGATGGCGATGTTCTGAGCGGAAGCGGGCAGGGCCATCGTGCCCAGCACGGCAGCGGCCACGAGGCCGGACAGGAGCTGTTTCTTCATGCGAAATCCAAAAATGAGAAGTTGTTTGCGGCTGAGCGCCGGTCATCACCAAAAACTGCAGACCGCCTCAGAGAATTTCAATGGCGAGTGCGTGGACGCCCTGGTCAATAAATTCCTGCAGCGCATCATACACAAGGCGGTGCTGGGCCACGCGCGACCTGCCTGTAAAGAAAGGTGACGCGATGCGCACCCGAAAGTGGGTGCCAAAGTCGGTTCCGTTGGAGCCCGCGTGGCCTGCATGCGCGGCGCTTTCGTCGATCACCTCCAGTGCGGTGGTGGACAGGGTCTGCGCCAGCTGGCGGTGCATTTGTTCTGCAATCGAGGACATGGTGGGAATCGGTAGGGGGGATTCTCAACGGGCGGGTTCGTCGCCCTTGATATGGGGCGCGATGTAAAGACCTTGACCCACCAGGAACACGAGCGGGAAGGCATAGCCCCACAGCTTGAAATCGACCCAGAATTCGGTGCTGAAGTTCATCACCACATAGGCGTTGACCGCCGACATGAAGGCGCAATAGGCAATCCATGCCTGGTTCAGGCGCATCCAAACACCGTCGGGCAGGGTCAGCTGGCTGCCCAGCAGCATTTGCAGGATGTTTTTCTTCATGCCCCAAACAGCGATGGCCAGGGCCAGGGCCATGGCGCCGTACAGCACCGTGGGCTTCCATTTGATGAAGCGGTCGTCTTGCAACACCAGGGTGAGCGTGCCAAACAGCAGGATCAGCACCAGCGTGATCTTGTGCATGGCCTGCAGCTTGCGGTCAATGGCGTAGATCAGCCCCATCTGCAGCACGGTGGCGGCCATCAGCACGCCTGTGGCGGTGTAGATGTTGAACATCTTGTACGCGCCAAAAAACAGCAGGATGGGGAAAAAGTCGATCAATATTTTCATGGGGGCGAGGCCGCACGCAGGTGCGGCTTGTCAGGAAGCGTCGGGTTCAAAGTCCAGTGACGCGGAGTTCATGCAATAGCGCAGCCCAGTGGGCGCGGGGCCGTCTTCGAAAACATGGCCCAGGTGAGCCCCGCATTGTGCACACACTGTCTCGGTGCGCACCATGCCGTGGCTGCGGTCCACCACTTCGTGAATGGCGCCAGGAAGGGCCTGTGCAAAGCTGGGCCAGCCGCAGCCCGCGTCAAACTTGGTGTCAGAGTCAAACAGCTTGGAGCCGCAGCAAATGCAGTGGTAGCTGCCATCAGCCCAGTGGGCCTCGTATTTGCCGGTGAAGGGGCGTTCGGTGGCCGCGTGGCGCGTGACTTGCAGAGCCACGGGCTCTGCGCCTTTGCTGCGCAGGATTTCTTGCCATTCGGCTTCAGATTTTTGGATCGGAAAGTTCATGATGAGCAACTGATGGAGATGGAGGATGCCCAGTCGGGCGGAAAGTCGGCATACGCCTCATGGCCAGGGTGCTCGTCAAAAGGGCGCTCCAGCAGGCGCTGCAGGGTGGCGAGTTCCGAGAAATCACCACCTTTGGCTGCGCGTATGGCTTGTTCACCCAGGTGATTGCGCAGCACGAACTTGGGATTGCTATTGAGCATCAAATCGGCTGCTAGCGCTTTATCCTCAAGCGCAAGCAGCTCTGAATATGATAGCAGCCAGGCGTCGAAAGCCGCTCGGTCGGCAAACAGGTCACGAACGGGTTCAAACTGCCCCTCGGCCACGGCATGGGACAGGCGGCGCCAAAAAATGGTGTAGTCCACGGCGTTTTGAGCCAGCAACTGCAGCAGTGGTTCCACCAGCGCTTCGCTGGAATCCTGTGCCTGCGTCAACCCCAGTTTTTTGTGCATCCGCGCCATGAAGGCGTCGGGGAATACCGTCTTGTACGACTCCAGCGCGGCCAGTGCGGTGTCTTGGTCTTCGATCAGCGGCAGCAGCGCCTGCGCCAGGCAAAACAGGTTCCAGTATGCAATGTTGGGCTGGCGGTTGTAGGCGTAGCGGCCATGGTGGTCGCTGTGGTTGCAGATGTGGCCGGGCACGAACGCATCGAGAAACTGAAACGGCCCATAGTCCAGCGTGAGGCCCAGGATGCTCATGTTGTCGGTGTTCATCACCCCGTGGCAAAAACCCACGGCCTGCCACTGGGCCATGAGCTGTGCGGTGCGCTCACTCACGCTGTGCAGCAGTGCTGCGTAGGGGTTGCCGCCCCAGGGGCTGGTGGCCTCGGGGCTGCGGCATTCGGGGTAGTAGCGGTCGATGACGTAGTCGGCCAGTGTGCGCAGCTGCTCTTCCTGGTCGTTGGCCGCAAAGTGCTCAAAGTGGCCAAAGCGCACGAAGCTCGGGGCCACGCGGGTGACAACGGCGGCGGTTTCCAGCTCCTCACGCCGCACCAGCCCAGGCGAGCCCGTGATGCACAGAGCCCGCGATGTGGGAATGCCCAAGCCGTGCATGGCCTCGCTGCACAGGAATTCGCGGATGCTGGAGCGCAAAACAGCCCGCCCATCGCCCATGCGGGAATAGGGCGTGCGGCCAGCGCCTTTGAGTTGGATTTCGTGCCCGCCAGCCAGCTCACCCAGCAAAATGGCCCTGCCGTCGCCCAGCTGACCCGCCCATACGCCGAACTGGTGACCGCTGTACACGCTGGCCAGCGGGGTAGAGCCTGCCAGCACCTGGTTGCCTGTGAGCGCCTGCAGGGCTTCTTCACTTTGATGCCACCCCTCGGGCAGCCCCAGCAGCTGCGCCACCGAATGGCTGGTTCCCACCCAGTGGGGGGATGGCAAGGGAGTCGGGCGCAGCTCGGTGTAGAAGTCGCTTCCCAGCGCGGCAAAGCCTTTTCGCCATGGCAAAGACAGGGAAGGCGCAGAGGGGCTGGGGGTGGAAAAACGCATGCGGCATTGTCTCGCAGCCGTCAAATTCCCCCATCTTCCGGGGCCATGTCCAGGGTGATGGCCGGGCGTAGAGCAAGGGATTTCACGAGCCCCTTTGCGACACAACGGAGGGTCTGCGCGCAGTACGATGGGTGCTTTGTCCACAACAACATCCTAGGAGCCAACATGCTGGGTTTGATGCAGAGCCAACCGCTGCTTATTTCGTCGCTGATCGAGTTTGCCGAGCGCCACCACGGTGATGCAGAAATCGTCTCTCGCCGGGTGGAAGGCGATATCCACCGTTACACCTACCGCGACCTGGCGGCACGCGCCCGCCGGCTGGCCAACGCACTGGATGCCCAGCGGTTGCAATTCAGCGACCGTGTGGCGACCCTGGCCTGGAATGGCTACCGCCACATGGAGATGTACTTTGGCGTGAGTGGCTCGGGCCGCGTGCTGCACACCATCAACCCCCGCTTGCACCCTGACCAGATTGCCTGGATCGTCAACCACGCCGAAGACCAGGTGCTGTGCTTTGACATGACCTTCCTGCCGCTGGTGCAGGCGGTGCACGCCAAGTGCCCCACCGTGAAGCAATGGGTGGCACTGTGCGATGCCGACAAGCTGCCTGCTGATTCGGGCATTCCAGGGTTGCTGAGCTACGAGGCCTGGATTGGCGCGCAATCGGCGGATTACAGCTGGCCCGAGTTTGATGAAAACTCTGCATCGAGCATGTGCTACACCAGCGGCACCACAGGCAACCCCAAGGCCGCGCTGTACAGCCACCGCTCCACCACGCTGCACGCCTACGCTGCGGCGCTGCCCGATGTGATGTGCCTGTCGGCGCGCGACTCGGTGCTGCCCGTGGTGCCCATGTTCCACGTCAACGCGTGGGGGATTCCATATTCTGCGGCGCTGACGGGCTGCAAGCTGGTCTTCCCAGGCCCCGCACTTGATGGCAAGTCGGTGTACGAACTGATCGAAGCCGAGCAGGTGACCTACGCCGCAGGCGTGCCCACCGTGTGGCAGATGCTGCTGGGCCACATGAAGCCTGCGGGGCTGACGTTCTCGTCGCTCAAACGCACGGTGATTGGTGGCTCGGCCTGCCCGCCGGCCATGATCACGGCCTTCCAGGAAGGCTACGGCGTCACGGTGCTGCACGCCTGGGGCATGACCGAGATGAGCCCTCTGGGAACGCTGTGCACCCTGAAGAACAAGCACCTTTCCCTGCCCAAGGACGAGCAGATGAAGATCGTGCAAAAGCAGGGCCGCGCCATTTATGGCGTGGACATGAAGATCGTGGGCGGCGATGGGGAAGAACTGCCTTGGGATGGCAAGACCTACGGCGATTTGCTGGTCAAGGGCCCGTGGATTGTGGGCAGCTATTTCAAGGGCGAGGGCGGTGACCCGCTCATCAAGGATTCGCGTGGCCGGGGCTGGTTCCCCACGGGTGACGTGGCCACGATTGATGCCGATGGCTTCATGCAGATCACTGACCGCAGCAAGGATGTTATCAAGTCTGGCGGCGAGTGGATCAGCTCCATCGACATTGAAAACATCGCCATGGCGCACCCCTCCATCCAGATGGCAGCCTGCGTGGGCATGCCCCACCCCAAGTGGGACGAGCGCCCCATCGTGGCGGTGGTCAAGCGCCCAGGCACCGAAGTCACGCGCGAGGAACTGCTCGCCTTCTACGAAGGCAAGACAGCCAAGTGGCAGATCCCCGATGACGTGGTGTTTGTGGATGCCATCCCGATCGGTGCCACCGGCAAGATGCTCAAGACCAAGCTGCGCGAGCTGCTCAAGGACTACCGTCTGCCAGGCCTTTGAAGCGCGCGTGACATGGGGTTTTTCCTTGGTCAGTCGCGTGCGCGATAGCTGCTAGGGGCAATCCCTGAGGGATCAGGGATTGCAACAAGGTACGCTGAGCCTTGTCTGATTCACAAGGAGACAAAACCATGAAATTTGCTATCAAGACCGTAGCGGCATCCGTCCTTTTGATGAGCGCTAGCGCAGTTTTTGCCCAACAGGGGCAGACCGTCAAAATTGCCTGGCTTGACCCCCTCTCGGGCTTGATGGCAGCGGTGGGAACCAACCAGCTCAAGAGCTTCCAGTTCCTGGCAGAGGAGTTCAACAAAAAGAACCCTGCCGGCGTCAAATTTGAAATCATCGGCATCGACAACAAGCTCAGCCCCCAAGAGACCACGAGCGCCTTGCGCTCTGCCATGGATCAGGGTGCACGCTATGTGGTGCAAGGTAACGGCTCGGGCCCGGCTCTTGCCATCATGGACGCGCTGGAAAAGCACAATGCCCGCAACCCCGGCAAGGAAGTACTGTTCCTGAACTACGCTGCGGTGGATCCAGACCTCACCAACAGCAAGTGCAGCTACTGGCACTTCCGCCTGGATGCCGACACTTCCATGAAGATGGAAGCTCTCACGACCTACATGAAGGACCTGCCCGAGGTCAAAAAGGTTTACCTGATCAACCAGAACTATTCGCACGGCCAGCAGGTGTCCAAGTACGCCAAAGAGATGATGGCCCGCAAGCGCCCTGATGTGCAGTTCGTGGGTGACGACCTGCACCCACTGGCACAGGTGCGCGACTTTGCTCCCTACATCGCCAAGATCAAGGCTTCGGGCGCAGACAGCGTGATCACCGGCAACTGGGGCTCTGACTTGGCCCTGCTGATCAAGGCCGCCAACGATGCTGGCCTGAACAACGTCAACTTCTACACCTACTACGGCTCCGTCACGGGCAGCCCCACCGCCATGGGCGCTGCTGCTGCAGGCCGCGTGTACATGGTGGCCTATGCCCACATGAACCTGCCCGGGCCGTTGAACCAGATCGTGCGTGACTACAAGCAAAAGTTCAACGACGACATGTACACCGGCTCCATCTACCATGCTTACACCATGCTTTCCGAAGCGTTTGTGAAGGCCAAGTCCACCGACCCCGTCAAGGTGGCGGCTGTGATGGAAGGCATGAAGTTCAACAGCTTCAACGGTGAAGTGGAAATGCGCAAGACGGACCACCAGCTGCAGCAAGGCCTGTTCATTTCCAAGTGGGAAAAGGCCGGCGGCAAGTACCCCATCGACTCGGAGAACACCGGCCACACCTTCGTGCCCGTGAAGTACTACGAGCCCTATGTGGCCAGCACTCCCACGTCGTGCCAGATGAAGCGCCCTTGAGTTCGGCCGCTTAGCTTCGAGGCCCGACGTACTCGGGCCTTTTTTTTACCCAGCATTGAAAAATTCCCATGAATCTTGAGTTTTTCGTGATCTCTTTGCTGAACGGCGTCAGCTACGGGCTGCTGCTGTTCATGCTGAGCTCAGGCCTCACGCTGATCTTCAGCATGATGGGTGTGCTCAACTTTGCGCACACCAGCTTCTACATGTTAGGTGCCTACTTTGCGTACACCATCTCAGGAGTCGTGGGTTTCTGGCCAGCGCTAATTTTGGCCCCGCTGGTCGTGTTTGCGCTGGGTGCCGGGTTTGAGCGCTACTGCCTGCGCAGGGTGCACAAGTTCGGCCACGTGCCAGAGTTGCTGGTCACCTTTGGCCTGTCGTACCTGATTCTGGAAGTGGTACAGCTGGTATGGGGCCGTTCCACCGTGCCATATGGCCTGCCCGAGCAACTGCAGGGCCCGCTGTTCACGCTGTATGGCACGCAGTTCCCCAAGTCGCGCTCGTTCGTGATGCTGGTGGCGCTGTTGATGCTGCTGTCGGTGTGGCTGCTTCTCACCCGCACACGCATCGGGCTGGTGATTCAGGCCGCGCTGAAATACCCCGAGATGGTAGAAGCCCTGGGCCACAACGTGCCGCGCGTGTTCATGCTGGTGTTTGGCGGCGGCGCTGCGCTGGCGGGCCTGGCGGGCGTGATCGGCGGCAACACCTATGTCACCGAACCAGCCATGGCGGCCTCGGTGGGCTCCATCATCTTCGTGGTGGTGGTGGTGGGCGGCATGGGTTCACTGGCCGGGGCGTTTCTCGCTTCGCTGCTCATCGGCATCGTGCAGACCTTTGCGGTGGCGCTGGACTACTCGCTGATTCACGCGTTCAAGATGATCGGTGTGGCCGTCACCGAGCAGACTTTTGGCTACCCCTTGCTCAAGCTCACCATCTCGCAGGTCGCGCCCATCTTGCCGTACCTGTTCCTGGTTCTGATCCTGATCTTCCGCCCCAAGGGCCTGCTGGGTACCCGGGAGGACTGACCCCATGACTTCATCCACCACATCATCGGCCGCAGGCCCTGTGTCGTACTACCGGTTCAAGCCCTGGAACATTGGGCGTGTTGTGATCTGGTCGCTGTTTGCGATTGCTCTCATCGTGGCGCCCATGCTGTTTCGCAGCAGCCTGGCGCTGACCATGCTCTCGCAAATCGGCTACCTCATCATCATCTGCCTGTCCTACAACATGCTGCTGGGGCAGGGGGGCATGCTCAGCTTTGGGCACGCGGTGTACACCGGGCTGGGCTCCTTCATCGCCATCCACGCCATGAACATGGCCACCAAGGGCTCGGCAGGTATTCCGCTGGTGCTCATTCCACTGGTGGGCGGCCTGGCTGGGGCGTTCTTTGCCATCTTGCTGGGCTTTGTGACCACCAAGAAGTCTGGCACCACCTTCGCCATGATCACACTGGGTGTGGGCGAGCTGGTGGCTGCCATGGCGCTGATGTTCCCTGAGTTCTTCGGGGGGGAAGGCGGCATTACTACCGACCGTGTGTACGGCACGCCCTTCTTTGGCATCACCTTCGGCCCGGCCATCCAGGTGTATTACCTGATTGCTGCGTACTGCTTTGTGTGCACTGCAGCCATGTTTGCGTTCACGGGCACCCCGCTGGGCCGCATTTTGAATGCGGTGCGCGACAACCCCGAGCGTGTGGAGTTCATTGGCTACAACACCCAGCGCGTGCGCTACTTTGCGTTCATCATCGCGGGCTTTTTTGCGGGCATTGGCGGTGGCTTGGCCACCATCAACTTTGAAATCATCACCGGGGCTGACAGCCTGAGTGTGTTGCGTTCCGGGGGCTACCTGCTGTTCACCTTCCTGGGCGGGGCCACGTTCTTCTTTGGCCCCATCATTGGTGCGGTGCTGCTGGTGCTGGCTTCGGTGCTGCTGTCCGAGCTGTCCAAGGCATGGCTCTTGTACCTGGGGCTGGTGTTCCTGTTCATGGTGATGTACGCGCCTGGCGGCATCGCCAGCCTGATCATGATGAACCTGCGCCTGGCCAAGTACGGCAAGCTCCGGCCCTTGTGGGTTTCGTACCTGGGCTTGGCTGGCACGGGCCTGGTGGGCGTGCTGGGTGCAGCCTGCATGGTGGAGATGACCTACCACCTGCAACTCAACGCAGCCGTGGGGCCCGAGATGAACTTCCTGGGTGCCACCATCAACGCCAAGAGCCTGACCAGCTGGTTTGGCGCGGGCTTTGTGCTGCTCACGGGTGGCGGGTTGTTTGAGCTGTGCCGGCGGCAGTTTGCCAAGCAGTGGAGTTCCATACAGGAAGAGATCGAGCATGAAATCAAGCGCGGGGAGGCTTTGTAACCATGGCGGCTGACAACGCAACCTACGCGCTGGAACTGCGCGACTTGCGCAAGAGTTTTGGCAAGACAGAAATCATCCGCGGCGCCAATCTGGCCGTGGCTCCTGGCGAGCGGGTGGCCATCATTGGCCCCAATGGCGCGGGCAAGTCCACGCTGTTCAACCTCATCAGCGGGCGCTTCGCACCCACCAGCGGCGACGTGATCTTGAACGGCCAGCGCATCAACGGCATGGCCCCGTACGAGATCAACCGCAGGGGCCTGTCGCGCAGCTTCCAGATCACCAACATCTTCCCCAAGCTGTCGGTGTTTGAGAACCTGCGCTGCAGCGTGTTGTGGAGCATGGGCTACAAGTACACCTTCCTGCGCTTTCTCTCGAATCTGGACGATGCCAACGAGCGCGCGAAGGAGCTGATGGAGATGATCAAGCTCGACAAGAAGCGTGACACCCTGGCCATGAACCTGACCTATGCCGAACAGCGTGCGCTAGAAATCGGTATCACCATCGCAGGCGGTGCCAACGTGATCTTGCTGGATGAGCCCACCGCCGGCATGAGCAAGAGCGAAACCACGCGCTTCATCCACCTCATCAAGGAAGTGACCGTGGGCCGCACACTGCTGACCGTGGAGCACGACATGGGCGTGGTGTTTGGCCTGGCCGACAAGATCGCCGTGGTGGTGTACGGCGAGGTGATTGCATTCGATACGCCTGCCAAGGTGCGCGCCAACCAGCGCGTGCAAGAGGCCTACCTCGGCTCTGCCGTGGCAGATGCGCAGGGAGCGGGACACTGACCTATGCTGAAAATTGACAACCTCCACGCCTACTACGGCAAAAGCCATGTGCTGCATGGCGTGAGCTTTGATGTGCAACCCGGTGAGATCGTGGCGCTGCTCGGGCGCAACGGATCGGGCCGGTCCACCACCGCCAAGGCCATCATGGGAATGGTGGACTGGGAGGGTTCCATTAATTGGAAAGGGCAGGAACTGCGGGGCAAGAAGGCTTACGAGATTGCGCACCTGGGCCTGGGCTACGTGCCCGAAAGCCGCGATGTGTTCCCCAACCTGACGGTGCACCAAAACCTGATGCTGGGGCAAAAGGGCAACGGCAAAAATAGCCGCTGGTCGTTTGACGATATGTACCAGATGTTCCCGCGCCTCAAGGAGCGCCAGCACACAGAAGCGGGCGTGATGTCGGGTGGCGAGCAGCAGATGCTCACGCTGTGCCGCACGCTCATGGGCGACCCCGACCTCATCATCATCGACGAGCCGACCGAGGGCTTGGCGCCCAAGATCGTGGAACTGGTGGGCGAGTATCTGCAGGCCCTCAAGGCCCGGGGAATCTCGGTGCTGCTCATCGAGCAAAAGCTCACCATCGCCATGACCATTTCCGACCGCGCCCTGGTGATGGGCCATGGCGCCATCGTGTTCCAGGGCACGCCCGACAGCCTGCGGGCCGACAACTACATCCGCAAGGAGTGGCTGGAAGTTTGATGCCAGGATTTCAAGTGTGATTGCGAGTGACTTCAAGCCCCGTTTCCACAACGGGGCTTTTTTTTGGATGGGGCGCCGCAGTGCGGTGTTTCCCTTGTTTTGTCCCAAGCGGGACAAACAGACACGCTCTGTCACTGGCAAAGTCACGCTCAGCCACTACAATAAAATCGCACGACCGTTCTTTTTTACTTTGCAAGGGACAACAGCATGACCGCTGAATACAAAGTCCACGGCTCTATTGCCGTGATCACCATGTCGAACCCGCCCGTCAACGGGCTTGGTCTTGCCACCCGGCAAGGCATTGTGGACGGTTTGCAGCGGGCCAATGCCGATGCCGCCGTCAAAGCCATCGTCATCACGGGCGCTGGCGGTGCCTTCTCCGGCGGGGCCGACATCAAGGAATTCGGTACCGACAAGTCGATGCAGGAACCCAACCTGCACTCCGTCATCAACGCGGTGGAGAACTCTGGCAAGCCCGTGGTGGCTGCCATTCACACGGTGTGCATGGGCGGGGGGCTGGAGCTGGCCCTGGGCTGCCACTACCGCGTGGGCGCCCCTGGTTGCCAGGTGGCCCTGCCCGAAGTGAAGCTGGGCATCCTGCCCGGTGCCGGCGGCACGCAACGCCTGCCCCGCGTAGTGGGTGTCGAGGCCGCGCTCAACATGATCGTGAGCGGCGAGCCCGTCAAGAGCGAAATGATCGGTGCGGTGCCCGGCCAGAAGCTGTTCGACAAGATGGCTGCATCGCCCGAAGCCCTGGCTGAAGAAGCCCTTGCTTTTGCGGCCAGCATTGCCGATGTGCGCCCACTGCCCCTGGTGCGCAACCTGCCTTGCAAGCACCCCGAAGGCGACGCGTACTTCCAGTTTGCGCGCAACATGGTCAAGGGCATGGCCAAGAATTTCCCTGCGCCCGCCAAGTGCGTGGACGCCGTGGAAGCTGCCACCAAGCGCAAGTTTGCCGATGGCCTGGCGTACGAGCGCGAGCTGTTCATCAACCTGATGTGGACGCCTGAATCGCGCGCACTGCGCCACCTGTTCTTTGCAGAGCGTGCTGCCAGCAAGATTCCAGATGTGCCTTCTGACACCCCCAAGCGCGACATTCAAAAAGTGGGCGTGATCGGTGCAGGCACCATGGGTGGCGGTATCAGCATGAACTTCCTGAACGCAGGCATTCCTGTCACCATTCTGGAAACCAAGCAGGAAGCCCTGGACCGTGGCGTTGCCACGATCAAGAAGAACTACGAAGCCCAGGTCAAGAAGGGTAAGCTCAAGGAAGACAAGTACGCACAGCGCATGGCGCTGCTGAGCACCACGCTGAGCTATGACGACCTGAAAGACTGCGACCTCATCATCGAAGCCGTGTTCGAAGAGATGGGCGTGAAGGAAGTCGTGTTCAAGCAGCTCGACGCTGTGGCCAAACCCGGCGCCATCCTGGCTTCCAACACGTCCACACTCGATGTGGACAAGATCGCTGCGTTCACCAAGCGTCCGCAGGACGTGGTGGGCATGCACTTCTTCAGCCCTGCCAACGTGATGAAGTTGCTGGAAGTGGTGCGTGGCAAGGAAACTGCCAAGGATGTGCTGGCCACCGTGATGGCTGTGGCCAAGAAGATCAAGAAGACCGCCGTGGTCTCGGGCGTGTGCGATGGCTTCATCGGCAACCGCATGATCGAGCGCTACAGCCAGCAAGCCGGCTTCCTGCTCGACGAAGGCTCCACGCCCCAGCAGGTGGACAAGGCCATCGAGAAGTTCGGCTTTGCCATGGGCCCCTTCCGCATGGGCGACCTGGCAGGCAACGACATTGGCTGGGCGATTCGCAAGCGCCGTGCGGTAGAGCAGCCCGACATGAAGTACAGCAAGACGGCAGACCTGCTGTGCGAGATGGGCCGCTTCGGCCAGAAGACTGGCGCAGGCTGGTACGACTACCAGGCCGGCAAGCGCGATGCGATTCCGAGCGATGTGGTCAACAAGATGATCGAAGAGCACCGCAAGACGCTGAGCGTTGCTCCGCGCAAGGTGTCCGACGAGGAAATCGTGCAGCGCCTGGTGTTCGCGCTGGTGAACGAAGGCGCCAAGATTCTGGAGGAGGGCATTGCCAGCAAGTCCGGCGACATCGACATGGTGTACGTGACGGGCTACGGCTTCCCCATCCACCGTGGTGGCCCCATGCACTACGCCAGCGAAGTCGGCCTGTTCAACGTGGTGCTAGCCATGAACCGCTTTGCCCAGAACCCCATGGACGACGCCAGCGCCTGGGCGCCCGCACCGCTCCTGGTCAAGCTGGCCGCTGAAGGCAAGGCCTTCCAGTAAGCAGCCGCTTGCACCGCATTACCGAATAAAGGAATTCACATGACATCCGCAGTGATTGTTTCCACCGCCCGCACGCCGCTTGCCAAAAGCTGGAAGGGCTCTTTCAACATGACCCACGGCGCCACGCTGGGTGGCCACGCCGTGCAGCACGCTGTGCTGCGTGCAGGCATCGACGGCGCCGACGTGGACGACGTCATCATGGGTTGCGCCACGCCTGAGGGGGCCACGGGCAGCAACATCGCGCGCCAGATTGCGCTGAAGGCTGGCCTGCCCATCACGGCATCGGGCGTTACCGTCAACCGCTTTTGCTCGTCGGGCCTGCAGACCATTGCCATGGCAGCGCAACGCATCATCGCTGGCGAGGCCGATGTGTTCGTGGCCGGTGGTGTCGAAAGCATCTCCTGCGTGCAGCAAGAGATGAACCTGCACATGATCCAGGACCTGGCCCTGGCCAAGCAAAAGCCCGAGATCTACTGGAGCATGCTGCAGACCGCCGAGCAAGTGGCCAAACGCTACAACATCGGCCGCGAAGCCATGGACGAATATGGCGCCGCCAGCCAGCAAAAGGCTTGCGCAGCCCAGGCCGCTGGCCTGTTCGATGCCGAAATCGCCCCCATCACCGTGACGGCCGGTGTGGCCGACAAGACGCTGGGCCTGATCACCAAGCAAGTCACGGTGAGCAAGGATGAAGGCACGCGCGAAGGCACCACCGTGGAGGCCATCAGCGGCCTGCGCTCGGCGCTGCCCGGTGGCCTGATTTCGGCCGGCAATGCCAGCCAGTTCTCTGATGGCGCCGGTGCCTGCGTGGTCACCAGCGAAGAGTACGCCAGCAAGAAGGGCCTCAAGCCCCTGGGCCGCTTCCTCGGCTTTGCGGTGGCCGGTTGCGAGCCTGACGAAATGGGCATTGGGCCCGTGTTTGCCGTGCCCAAGGTGCTGAAGAAGCTGGGCCTCACGGTGCAGGACATCGACCTGTGGGAGCTGAACGAAGCGTTTGCCGTGCAAGTGCTGTACTGCCGCGACAAGCTGGGCATTCCGGCCGACCGCCTGAACGTGAACGGCGGCGCCATCGCCCTGGGCCACCCCTATGGTGTGTCGGGCCAGCGCCTCACGGGCCACGCCCTCATTGAAGGCAAGCGCCGTGGTGCCAAGCGCGTGTGCGTGACCATGTGCATTGGTGGCGGCATGGGCGCTGCGGGCGTGTTTGAAGTGCTGTAAGCGCTGATTCGTCGCCTGTCAGCCAACCCAAAAGCCCCGCGCAGCCAAAGGCCTGCGCGGGGCTTTTTGCTTCATTTTTGATAGCTGCTGGCGCTTACTGGATGAGCGCTGGGTGCCGAAAAGGCTTGAATTACAGGTGGAAGTCACCAGCCGCCTCGGGCTGGTACAGCACTTTTTCAATCCGGATGTGGCGGGTGCGGTTCCGCAAGCGCCACGCAAAAGTGTCGCCTTCCTTGTAGCCCAGGATGGCGGTGCCCATGTCTGAGAAGACCGAGAGTTTGCCTGCGCTGTCGTCTGCGTCTTCGGGGTAGACCAGTGCCACTTCCATGGCCTCGTCGTCCAGTTGCACCACGGCCTTGGAGTTCATGGTCACCACATCGCTCGCTACGGCCAGCGGGTCCACCACGATGGCACGCTCGATTTCGTGCTCCAGCTCGAAAATGCCCGAGGGTTCTTCGAAGGCGAGCATGTTTCTGAGCCGCGCCTTGTCAATTTCAGTGATGTGGATGTGGGTGGTGTGGTCTGCGGGGTTTTCGCGCAGCAGGCGCAGGTAGCGCTCCGACGTCATGGCCAGGGAGTGCAGGGCAGGGGTCTGGGTTTCGAGCAGAAAGCCGCAGTGCTCAAAGGCCTTGCGCGAGCGTGCGTTGTCGGCATGGATCTTGGCGATCAGCTTTTCGGCCCGCATGTCGAAGAAGGCGAGCTTCATGCCTTCGCGAATCGCACTGGCGCCCAGCTTGCGGCCCCAGTTCTCGCGGTTGCCGATGACCAGCACCATCTCACAATCTCTACCCGTTTTGACCAGGCGCACAAACCCCACCGGCACATCATCACGGTCATACGCCATGAAGAAGCGGCCGCCCTGGTTGAACAGATGGGTGAGGATGGGGAGTTGCACCCGGCCGACGACTTGCTCAATGAAGCGGGAAACGTGGCGGGAATCGCTCAGGTAGCGGGTGACGTGCTCGTCCTCCAGCCAGTCCATGAGATTGAACGCGTCGGCCCGAGTGATCTCGGGGCACAGAGATATGAAAGGCTTAGTCATCTTCACCACATTTGGCTGCAAGAATGAAAGCCTTTCATGGCTATGGCCATGACGGTTCTTTCGAGAAGTTGCGCATTTTAAAGTGCCGCCCCAACAAAAGCACCTTCGCGCGCGGGTGTCGCACTAGAGCGAGGGGGTTTAGCTTGCCATCGCAGGCCCATGCCCGTCGCGCACAAGACAGGGATTGCGGGGCTGCATTCCCCATAATTTCTGCATGACCTCCTCCCTGCGCCACACCCTGGATTTCCTGCTCTACCAATGGCTTGAGGCCGAGACGCTGCAGCAGCGTTCGCGCTTTTCCGACCATTCGCGTGAGACCTTCGATGCCGTGCTCGACACCTCCGAACGCATCGCCCGCGAGAAGTACGCGCCGTTCAACCGGCTGGTCGATCTGGAAGAGCCTCGCACCGAAACCGAGCCCGATGGCACGCTGCGCGTGGTGCTGCCGCAGGCCACTTATGAAGCACGTCGCGCCTATGCGGAATCCGGCCTGCTGAGCGCCGCGCAGGACTACGACATTGGCGGCATGCAACTGCCCTACACGGTCGAGGCTGCGGCCAACAGCTTCTTTGCGGCGGCGTCGATCAGCATCGGGTCCAACCTGCTCACCTCGGGCAACGCCAACCTGCTGATGGTGCATGGCACCGACCTGCAAAAGCAGGTGTTCGCGCTCAATGAATTCAATGGCCGCTGGTCAGGCACCATGTGCCTGTCAGAGCCGCAGGCGGGCTCTTCGCTGTCAGACGTGGCCACGCGCGCCGTGCCGGATGGTGAAGGATTTGAAGCCGATCCGCTGGGCCCGCGCTACCGCCTCAAGGGCAACAAGATGTGGATCAGCTCGGGCGACCATGAGCTGACGGAAAACATCGTGCACCTGGTGCTGGCCAAGATTCCAGGGCCAGACGGCAAACTGATTCCGGGCGTCAAAGGCATCTCGCTGTTCATCGTGCCCAAGAAGCTGGTGGACACCGAAGGCCATCTGACCGGCGAGCGCAACGACGTGGCGCTGGCGGGCCTGAACCACAAGCTGGGCTGGCGCGGCACCACCAACACGTTGCTGAACTTTGGCGAAGGCAAGTACCCCGTGCGCGGCGCTGCGGGCGCAGGCCTGGACGGCGCCGGCAGCGGCGCCATTGGCTACCTGGTTGGCAAGCCGGGCGATGGCCTCAAGTGCATGTTTCACATGATGAACGAGGCGCGCATTGGCATTGGCATGGCTGCCACCATGCTGGGCCTGGCAGGCTACTACGCCAGCCTGGATTACGCCAAGAACCGTCCCCAAGGCCGGCCCATCCAGTCAAGCAGCGCCAGCGCTGCGGGCAAGGGCGGCAAGGACGCCAGCGCCCCCCAAGTGCGCTTGATTGAGCACGCAGACATCAAGCGCATGCTGCTGGCGCAAAAGGCCTACGGCGAGGGTGCCCTGGCGTTGAATCTGTATTGCGCTTTGCTGGTGGACGAGCAGCACACAGGCACCCCCGAAGCCGCCGACGAAGCCCGCCTGCTGCTGGAGGTGCTGACCCCCATCGCCAAGAGCTGGCCCAGCGAGTGGTGCCTGGAGGCCAACAGCCTGGCCATCCAGATCCACGGCGGCTACGGCTACACGCGCGACTTCCCGGTAGAGCAGTACTGGCGCGACAACCGCCTGAACATGATCCACGAAGGCACGCACGGCATCCAGGCCATGGACCTGCTGGGCCGCAAGGTGCTGATGGAAGGTGGCAAGGGCCTGGCCTTGCTGGCGGGCCGCATCAACGGCACCGTGCAGCGCGCCCTGCAGGTGCCGCGCCTGGCCGCACATGCCAACGCACTGGCTGGCGCCTTGCAGCAGGTGGGTGCCGCCACCAAGGCTGCCTGGGCCACGGGCGAGCCCGGTGACGCCTTGGCAAATGCCGTGCCCTACATGCAGGCATTCGGCCACACGGTGCTGGCATGGGTGTGGCTGGACCTGGCCCTGGCGACGTTGGCCAAAGACGCTGCCGTGGCACAACCGGCCAGCGTGGGCCGCATGGGTGCCATGCAGTTTTTCTTCCATTACGAGTTGCCCAAGATTGGTGCCTGGCTGCAGGTGGTCAGCACCCGCGACGCCACCTGCGCACGGATGCCGGAAGACGCGTTCTGAGGCGCCCAGCACCGCGCGCGGGAAGCCCCCGCGCGCAGGATCGCGCAGGCGACACGGTTGTGCCGCCTGCATCACCACAATGTGCGGCACACACCGCAAAGGCAGCTGCCACAGCGGTGCGGCGCCAAGCCCTCAGGCAGTAGCGCTGCCCAACCCCGATTGCAAACACAAGGAGACACCACATGACCCATCGCACCATCCAGCAACTCTTCGACCTCAAGGGCAAAACCGCTCTGGTCACCGGCGGCTCGCGCGGCCTGGGCCTGCAACTGGCCCACGCGCTGGGCGAAGCCGGTGCCAAGGTGCTGCTCAGCTCACGCAAGGCGTCTGACCTGGAAGAGGCCGTTGCCGAGCTGAAAGCCGCTGGCATTGATGCGCAATGGATTGCCGCTGACTGCGCCAACGAGGCCGACATCCGCAGTCTGGCCGACGAAGCCATTCGCCGCCTGGGCGGCCATGTGGACATTCTCGTGAACAACGCGGGCGCCGCTTGGGGATCCCCTGCCGAAGACCACCCCGTGGACGCGTGGGACAAGGTGATGAACCTGAACGTGCGTGGCTATTTCATCCTGAGCCAGCACATCGCCAAGCACAGCATGATTGCCCGCAAGCAGGGCAGCATCATCAACGTGGCTTCCATCGCCGGTCTGGGTGGCAACCCCAGCGGCATGAACACCATTGCCTACAACACCTCCAAGGGCGCGGTGATCAACTTCACCCGCGCGCTGGCGGCCGAATGGGGCAAGTACAACATCCGAGTGAACGCCATCTGCCCCGGCTTCTTCCCCAGCAAGATGACGGTGGGCACGCTCAAGGCCCTGGGCGAGGAAAAACTCAAGGCGGGCGCACCACTGGGCCGCCTGGGCGACGACGAAGACCTGAAGGGTCTGTGCGTGCTGTATGCGTCGGATGCGGGCAAGCACATCACCGGCCAGTGGCTGGCGGTCGATGGGGGCGTGAGCGTAGTGACGGGCGGTTGAACTAGAGTACAACCCCCTGCGCGGCTTTGCCGCTTTTCCCCTTCTCTCGGCTTTCCCGGGAAGGGGAGCCCACCAGCGCGGCGGGACGGTCCCTGGCCTGAATCGCGCGTCTCTTAGTTTGCCTACCGAGGAATTGTTTTGAAAAGTTTCGGCGTTGAAATCCCCTTTGTCACCCACCTGGGCTTCACCCTGCACCGCATGGAAGGTGGTGAGTCAGAGTTGCACTACGAGGCCAAGCCCGAGCATTTCAATTCCTTTGACGTGACGCACGGAGGTGCGTCGATGACCCTGCTGGACGTGGCCATGGCCACGGCCGCGCGCAGCGATACGCCGGACATGGGTGTGGTCACCATCGAGATGAAGACCAGCTTTATGCAGCCCGCCAAAGGGCCGCTGGTGGCCAAGGGGCGGTTGATTCACCGCACGGCCACGCTGGCTTTCACCGAAGGCTCGGTGTACGACGCGGCAGGGCGCATCTGCAGCCATGCCACAGGCACGTTCAAGTACGTCAAGCGCCTGCCGGTGGACGGGCGCAACATCAACCAACTCAAGTCTGTCTCGACGGACTGAAGCGGCGAAGTGCAAACCAGCACTTCAAGTATTTTTGGCCTCTGGCGCTTACTGGTAGAGCGCTGGCAGCTATTGAAATCATAGCAAAAGGATTTTCCATGCCCATCAATCAGCAGATCCTCCTCGACAACCGTCCCCAGGGCGAAGCCGTGGCCAGCAACTTCAAGCTTGTCGCCACCGACACCCCCGCGCTGCAGCCCGGCCAGGTGCTGGTGCGCCACCACTACCTGAGTCTGGACCCCTACATGCGCGGCCGCATGAACGAGAGCAAGAGCTACGCGGCATCGCAGCCCCTGGGCGAAGTGATGATTGGCGGCACGGTGGGCGAGGTGGTGGAAAGCCGCAACGCCAAGTACGCCGTGGGCGACAAGGTGGTGGGCATGGGCGGCTGGCAGGAGTACAGCGTGGTGGATGCCAATGCCCCCGGTGCGCTGCGCAAGGTCGATACAACCCATGTGCCGCTGTCGCACTACCTGGGCGCCGTCGGCATGCCCGGCGTGACGGCCTGGTATGGCCTGGTCAAGATCATTGCCCCCAAGGAAGGTGACACCGTGGTGGTGAGCGCTGCGACCGGCGCAGTAGGCAGTGCGTTTGCTGCCCTGGCCAAAGCCCGCGGCTGCCGCGTGGTGGGTATTGCCGGTGGTGCGGACAAGTGCAAGTACGCCACTGAAGAGCTGGGTTTTGACGCCTGCATTGACTACAAGGTGCACGGCGACGTGAAAGCCATGTCCAAGGCGCTGAAAGAAGCCTGCCCCAACGGCATCGACGGCTACTTTGAGAACGTGGGCGGCTGGATCATGGACGCCGTGATGCTGCGCATGAACGCATTCAGCCGCATCGCCCTGTGCGGCATGATCGCTGGCTACGACGGCGCACCCTTGCCCATGGCCAACCCTGCGCTCATGCTGATTAACCGCATGAAGGTCGAGGGCTTCATCGTGAGTGAACACATGGAAGTCTGGCCCGACGCGCTGAAGGAGCTGGGCACGCTGGTCGGCACCGGCAAGCTGCGCCCGCGCGAAACTATTGCGCAAGGCATTGCGGCAGCGCCCGAGGCGTTCCTGGGCCTGCTCAAAGGCAAGAACTTTGGCAAGCAACTGGTCAAGCTGGTATGAAGCCCCCCCTGAGCCGCTTCGCGTCTTCCCCCCCAAGGGGGACGCCGCCCGTGCGGCGGGGCGGCCCTTGCACGGCGGCCCTGGCCTGGTTCGCGCCAGTTACACAGGCCTCGCTGAATATCCCGCTGCGGGGAATGAGCTAATGATGCTGCGCTGGGTCTGGGCCCGCTTTGACGACCTGGGCGTACACGCGCTACACGATGCGCTTGCGCTTCGCTGCAAGGTCTTCATCCTGGAGCAGGGCCCGTACCAGGACCCCGACGGCGCTGATAAGCAGTCGTATCACCTGCTGGGCTACGACGAGGCGGGCGTGCTACAGGCCTGCCTGCGCGTGGTGGACCCGGGCGTGAACTACCCCGAGCCCTCCATTGGCCGCGTGGTCACCGCCAAGGAAGCGCGTGGCAACGGCACCGGCCGTCTGCTGGTGGCCGAAGGGCTGGCCCGCTGCCAGCAGGTGTGGCCGGGCAGGGCGGTGCGCATCAGTGCGCAGGCGCACCTGCAGCGCTTTTACGGCAGCTTTGGGTTTGTGGCGGTGTCGGACGAATACCTCGAAGATGACATCCCCCACATCGAAATGCTGTGGACCCCACCCGTGGTGCAGGGCTGAACGGGCGCGCCGCGCGTGTGCCCCAGCTTGTTACGCCGCAGTGCACACGCAAGTGCTTTTGGTTGAAAACGCTGTACAGGAGATTTCGCCATGTCTGCCCTGATTCTTCACCACTACCCCTCATCGCCCTTTGCGCAAAAAATCCGCTCAGTGCTGGGGTTCAAACAACTGGCGTGGAAGTCCGTCATCATCCCCAGCATCAGCCCCAAACCTGATCTGGTGGCCCTGACGGGCGGCTACCGCAAAACCCCCGTGCTGCAGGTGGGGGCGGATATTTATTGCGACACCGCACTGATCTGCGACGTGCTGGAGCACATCCAGCCTGAACCGGTGCTGTACCCGCCGCACCTCAAGGGTGTGTCGCGCGTGTTTGCGCAGTGGGCCGACAGCACGCTGTTCTGGGCCTCCATGGCCTACAACCTGCAGCCCAAAGGCGCTGAGATACTGTTTGCCAGCCTGCCTCCCGCTGCCGCCCAGGCGTTTGCAGAAGACCGCAAGGCCATGAGTGCAGGCATGGTGCGCCAGCGCCCGCAAGACGCTACGGCCGCCTACCGCTCGTACCTGCGGCGCATAGCGCACATGGTGGAGGAGCACGACTTCCTCTTCGGCACCGAGCCTTGCGTGGCCGACTTTGCCGCCTACCACCCGCTGTGGTTCACCCGCCGTGTGGTGCCGTTGATGGAAAGCATCTTTGACGCCACCCCCGCCGTGCTGGAGTGGATGGACCGCATCGAGGCACTGGGGCAGGGGCGCATCGAAAAATTCAGCGCGGCAGACGCGATCACCGTGGCGGCAGGGGCCGAACCCATGCCGCTGCTGGACGATATTTTTCAGGACGAGCACGGCATTGCACTGGGCAGCCAGGTGCAAATTGCTGCCGAGAGCTTTGGCACCGAAGTAACCGAAGGCGAGCTGCTGGCCGCCACCCGCACCCGCTACACCCTGCGCCGTACCGACCCGCGCGCAGGCACGGTGCATGTGCACTTTCCGCGCATCGGATACGTGCTGAAGAAGGCTGCTGGCTGAAGCACGGCGCGGGCCGTGCCCTTCACAGAACATCCAACAACAAACTTAAGGAGATAAAAACATGATCGACAACTTTGCTGGCAAGACGGCGGTGCTGACCGGCGCAGGCTCGGGCTTTGGACTGGAATGTGCCCGCATTGGCGCGCGCCTGGGCATGAACCTGGTGCTGGTGGATGTGCAGCAAGACGCGCTGGACGCCGCCGCTGCCGAGATGCAGGCCGCAGGCAGCCAGGTGCTGGCCCGCAAGGTCGATGTGTCGAACGCCGCCCAGATGGAACAACTGGCCGCCGATGTGCAGCAGCGCTTTGGCGCCCCCCATCTGGTGTTCAACAACGCCGGTGTGGGCGCGGGCGGCCTGGTGTGGGAGAACTCCGTCAAAGACTGGGAATGGGTGCTGGGCGTGAACCTCTGGGGCGTGGTGCATGGCGTGCGCCTGTTCACCCCCATGATGCTGGCGGCTGCCAAGGCCGACCCCGCCTGGCGTGGCCACATCATCAATACGGCCAGCATGGCTGGCCTGCTGAACGCGCCCAACATGGGCATTTACAACGTGAGCAAGCACGCCGTGGTGTCGCTGTCTGAAACGCTGTACCAGGACCTGTCGCTGGTCACCGACCAGATTGGCGCCAGCGTGCTGTGCCCGTACTTTGTGCCCACCGGCATCAGCCAGAGCCACCGCAACCGCCCGCAGGACCTGCCCGCTGAAAAGCCCACCAAGAGCCAGCTCATCGGCCAGGCCATGAGCGACAAGGCCGTGGGCAGCGGCAAGGTCACGGCAGCCGAAGTGGCGCAGAAAGTGTTCGACGCGGCAGCGCAAGGCCAGTTCTACATCTACAGCCATCCTCAGGCGCTGGCTTCGGTGCAGACGCGTATGGAAGATGTGCTGCAGGTGCGCAACCCCACCGACCCCTTTGCCGGCAAGCCTGAATTGGGCGCCAAGCTGCGCGCGGCTTTGCGTAGCGAAGACTGAGCACCGGCAGTGCTGGCCGAGCGTTTAAGGTCAAATAGGCCGCTAGCGCCTGATTTATAAGCGCATGCAGCTATTGTTTGTATAGCAATGCATGATCCATCCTTGCGGCCCAGCCCCGCGCTGGGCCATGCCTTGTTCGACACGGCCGTGGGCCGCTGTGCGCTGGCGTGGAGCGCCGCAGGCGTGCGCGCGGTGCAGTTGCCCGAGCAGGACGACGCGGCCACGGTGGCGCGGTTGCTGCGCGCCAGCGGCCCTTGTCATGCAGCGACCCCGCCACCCGATGCTGCCGCTGCCATCCAAGGCATACAGGCGCTGCTGCAGGGGCATAAGCTGGACTTGCGCGAGGTGGTGCTGGACATGACCCAGGTGTCAGACTTTCACCAGCGCGTGTATGCCGTTACCCGCGCCATACCGCCCGGCCAGGTGCGCACCTACGGCGACATCGCCGAGCAACTGGGCAGTAAAGGCCTGGCACGCGCCGTGGGCCAGGCGCTGGGCCTGAACCCGTTTGCGCCCGTGGTGCCTTGCCACCGGGTGCTGGGGGCGGGGTTTCAGGCGGGCGGCTTCTCTGCCACCGGCGGCACGGCTACCAAGCTGCGAATGCTGCACATCGAAGAGGCTTGCTGGGGCGACACCCAAGCGCTGCCTGGCTTTTGAAAAGTGCCGCGACAGGCGCGCCCAAAGAAAAAGCCCGATGGGCGCAAGGCACATCGGGCTTTCAATATTTTTGGAGCGGGTGAAGGGAACATCATCGTGTTCCCAACTCGTTGATTGATAACGAGTTTTCCGCACTCGGCGAACCGAGATGGACATAATAATAGACTGAAAAACCACGCTTGGTCAACGCGCGCTCCGAGCAAGTCCAGTGCGAGCCATGGACAGCCAGCTGTAGCCAATGTACCCGAGCGCTCAACGTCACGAGGCCGGTTCATCTCCCTTTGGCAGGAACTCCTCGCGGGCGCGCTGCAGAAACCGCTTCATGGGCTCAGAGGGTTCGGCGCTGCGGCGCAGCAGGTAGGTGGACAGCATGGGCGGCGTGCCGGCCAAGGGGCGAACGGTTATGTCGGGGCGGTTCAGGGTCTGCACCTGCGAGGCAATGGCGAAACCTAGGCCATAACCGGCACCGACCAGAGTCAGCATCACGCCTAGGCTCGTCACCTGATCTACCAGCTTGAGCGGCTTGGACGCACCTTGAAGCACCGCCTGGATCTGGTGGTGGCAGCCCGATCCCGCGTCCGGATGGCACAGTACCAACGGAAACTTCAAGGCTTCATCCAATGGCACTTCCGCGTGCGCCAACAAGGGGTGGCGCACGGGCACGATCACCGACAGAGGATCGGTCCACACGGGCTCGGCGACAAGGCCTTCGCTCACCGCGTCCGACAGCGCAAAACCGATGTCCAGCAGATCGTTGTGCAGGCCCTTGAGCTGCTGCGCGAAAGGCAGCTCGAAGACGCGAATCTCCAGTTCGGGCTCTTCCTCGCGGCTGCGCGCCAGCAAGGTGGCAATGTGGGGCTGCGCCAAGCTGTCGCAGATGGCGATGCGCAGATAACCCTGATAGCCCTGCGCCGCCGCCTTTGCGGCACTCACCGCCTGCTCCACGGTGGCCAGCACGCGCCGGCACTCACCGAGGAACACTTGACCGGCCCAGGTCAGTCGCGTCTGGTGCGCGCTGCGGTCGAACAACTGCACGCCGAGCGTGGCTTCGAGATTTCGCATTGCGCGCGACACAGGCGATTGTTCTACGCCAAGGCGCTCGGCCGCTCGCGCGAAATGCAGTTCTTCCGCGACCGCAACGAAATAGCGCAGTAGTCTGAGTTCCAATGCGGCCTCCTGTTTGCCTCGTTCCTGGCCTGCGTCCACCTCATGCGGATTGCGCCTCGCTTTCTCCTTCGATGATTGGCAAGAGGCTCCGGCGTTGCATGCTTGCCTATTCGGATAGGCAGATCGCATCCGAAAATTACGGAGGTTGAGGCGGAACGCTACCTGGCCGAAGACCTGAGAACCTCAATCGCCGCGACGCTGCACTACCGCCTGATCCACAGGTTCAGTTCAATCAATTCCCGGGTTGCAGCTCCACACGCACCTCGCGCGATTTGCCGGCCCGTTCCACTGACAAGACCACCACATCGCCGACCTTCCTGTCGTCTAGCCGCGCGAGCAGCTTGGCCACATCGTCCGTCGCCTGGCCATCAACACCGGTGATGCGGTCGCCGGGCACGATGCCTTGCGGCGTGACTTCGACACCCGCGAGGCCGGCCTTGTGCGCTGCCGAACCAGGGGTAACACGCAACACGAACACGCCCTTGGTTCCCGTCAGTGCCAGCAGGCGCTGATTGAGCTGTTCGTCCACTTCAATGCCCAGCGCCGGACGGATGTACTTACCGGTCTTGATGAGTTGCGGGACTACGCGCATGACGGTGTCCACCGGCACGGCGAAACCAATCCCGGCCGAGGCGCCGGAGGGGCTATAGATCGCCGTGTTGATGCCGATGAGCCTTCCTGCCGAATCGAGCAGCGGCCCACCGGAGTTGCCAGGGTTGATGGCGGCGTCGGTCTGAACCAGGTGATCGATGGCCGGGCCGCCCGCTTCTCCGGGTAACGAGCGGTCGAGCGCGGAGACGATGCCGGTGGTGAGCGTCCAGTCCAGGCCGAAGGGGTTGCCGATAGCGAACACCTTCTGACCCACCTTGAGGTCGGCACTGGTGCCGACCGGCACGGCCGGCGGGCGCTTGAAACCGACGCCGATCTTGAGCACAGCGATGTCGTGCGCGGGGCTCGTCCCCACCAGTGCGGCCTGGTAGTCGCGGCCGTCGGCCAGTTTGACGGTGGCTTCGGACGCGCCCTGGATGACGTGGAAGTTAGTGACGACGTGGCCGGCGTCGTCCCAAATGAAGCCCGATCCCGTGCCACGGGGCACTGAGAAGACATTGCGCGTCCAGACGTCGCGCACCAGCTGCGCGGTGGTTATGTAGACCACCGAGGCGCGCGATTTCTCGAACAGTTCGATGGTGGCTTTCTCGTCCGCCGCCAGATCGCCACGCGCCGTCACAGTGCGTTCTGCCGCCTCGCGCGGACTGAACCAGGCCTCGATGGCGGGCAGGAACTGCCACAGCAGCATGAGCGCGGCAATGCAGGCGGTGATGAAGAGCCAGCGCCGGACGAAGTGGTCCGGCGCGGGACGTGGGTACGGGTCGGGGTAGGCCATGAGAAGTCTCCTGTTGATAGGCAATCAGCGCCACAGCCCGCTCGGGCGCCAGCGCGGTGGGCGCGGCGTCACAGCGGATTCCGGCAAGAAATGGGGCGCGTGGAGTGGCAACGCTGATGCTGGCCCAGGCGCCAACGTCAGTAGGCGTGAGATGCGTTCTTGCGTGGCCGGATGCGTGCGCAAGCAGGAGGGCTCGGGATTGCCCCATCCCGGCCACAGCCAGGCACGCCAGGAGCGGCTGACCCGCTCGATTTTCGCCAGCGCGGACGCCAGCCCCTGCGGGTCGCCAGTCAGTTCCGCAGCGAGGCGGTCAGCGTCGAACTCACGCACGCGAGACAAGCCGAGCTGTGCGAGCAGGGCCAGCTGGGGCGATGCGGCCAATAACAATAGACCAGGCCAATAGACCTCCGCCGCGCCAACCAGCAGCGCGGGCAGGTTGAGCAGGATCGCGACTTGTCCCATGAGGGCCAGCAGGCTCGTGAGGCGACTGACGGAATCCGCCAGCCCCATGACGCGCAGATCCTCATTGGTGATGTGCGCGATCTCGTGCGCGAGCACACCCGCCAGCTCGCGTGGGCTCAGGCGGCGCAGCAGGCCATCGGTGAGGGCGATCGATGCCTCCTGCTTCGATCCGGTGGCGAAGGCGTTGACGACGGCACTGGGCACATAGTGCGGCACCGGCGTGGCGGGCAAACCGGCACGGGCGGGCAGCTCGCGCAACAGGGCCCACATCTCGTGGGCTTCTTGCGGGTGCAAGGCCCGTACGCGGTACAGGCGCAAGCTCAGCGCCGACGCGGCTACCGGTTCCAGCAGCAACGCACCTGCAACGGCAAACAGCGCGAGCCACAGGCCGCCTTCCCCAAACGGCAGTCTCCCTGCTGCGGCTGCGATCCCGACCAGGGTCAGGACCAACAGCCCGGTCTGCAGGCGGTTGAGCCAGCGGTGTTGCAACAGCGCCGTGCGCGGATCACTGGAATGATGACGGGTCATGCTCAGAGGTCTCGGCGGCGCGGTCGCCGCGCTTGCGCAGCAGCCAGTAGGTCGCACCCAGAGCCAGCGTGGCGCCTGCCAGCGCGGCTATCTTTGCGGGGCTCGCCTCGGGGTCAAGGATCACGAACTTGCGCGCCAGCGCGATCAGACCGATGAGGATCACGGTCTTGACCTGGATGGTGCTGTCCCGACGCAGCGCCACGCGAACAATGGAATGCTTGAACTCCATCGCGATCAAGAGCGTCATGATCATGCCGAACACACTCTGGAATACCTTGTGATCCAGGGGATTGAAGGCATCGAGGACCAGCAGCGTGAAGACGATGGAGATGAGCTGGAACAGCGACACCACGATGATGACGGCAATTACCGCCGACAGAACGAGGGCGACGACCTGCTCGAAGCGCTCGTATAAACTCATGATGGCCCATTGGTCACGCAAGACCTGAAATGGGTTAAAGCGTGTTGATTTCATGACGATGAACTCCCCGGAAAACGGCTGCTGTCGAGACGGCGGCGCATTGCGCTGATGTGTCCTTCAATCAGCTCGGTCGACATGCCAAGCGTCGACATCACCTGTTCCGCCAGCCCAATAGCTGCGGCAAAGGATTGATGGTACACGCGCACGTTGGGCATGGCGCGAAATGCATCGGCCGCGGTCGTACTTCTGCATGACACCCACAAGGTCAGCGCCGGACGGCGCTCGGCAATCGCCTGGGCGATGCGCAGCACTTGCTGGGCATGGTCGAACGTGAGCACCACCAGACGCGCTTGCGCCAACCCGGCAGCCAGCAGGGTATCGGGCCGACTCGCATCGCCATGGAACACCGGCACGCCGGCGGCACGCGCGGCCTCTACCTTCTGCGCGTCCGCCTCCAGCAGCAGATGCGCCACGCCGGCGTGGCGAAGAATCTCGCTGACGGTCAGGCCAAGCTCGCCCGCGCCGCAGATGATGACGTGGTCTCGAAATCGCGCTGTCTGCGCGGCGATCTCGACTTCTTCAGCCTGGGGTGGCTGAATGACGCCGCCGGTGCGGCTCAAGAACCGGGCAAGTACATCGTGATGGCGGATCAGCAGCGGTGCCAAGGCCATGCTGAGCACCAGCGCGACCAGCATGGGTTGTACGACGGTCGCGGGAATCAGATGCTGCTGCAAGACCATGCCCAACAACAGCAGGGCGAACTCGCCGCCATGCCCCAACGCTATGCCCGTGCGCCAGGCATCGAGGGCGGACAGGCGCGTCGCCCGCAAGGCCAGGGTGTTGAGCCCGATCTTGACCGGTACCAGCACTGCCAGCCACGCGAACACCGCCAGTGGTGCCGAAAGAATCTGCGCTCCGTCCAACTGCAGGCCGATGGTCACGAAGAACACCCCCGACAACACATCGCGAAACGGTTTGAGGTGGCTTTCCATGTGGTGACGGAAGTCGCTCTCGCCCAGCACCATGCCGGCCAAAAACGCACCCAGGGCGGCGGATACGCCGACCGCGTGTGCAGCTGCGGCGGCAGCCACCACCACGCACAAGGAAACCAGCACGAAGGATTCTTCGTGGCCCTGCCGCGCCACCCAGCCCAGCAGGCCATGCAACAGACGACGGGAGGCGAGGGCCGCTGCCGCGAACAACATCAGCACGCCCAACACTTCGAGCAGCACGCTCTCGATCTTCGGCGACTCGCCGCGCGCCCAGATCGCCAGCAGGGCCAGCAGGGGCACGCTGGCCAGATCCTGAAAGACCAGCACGGCGATGGCGCTGCGGCCATGGCGTGTGGTGAGTTCACCCTGGTCGGCCAACTGCCGGCTGACCAGCGCCGTGGAAGACATGGCCGCCGCAGCGCCGAGCAGCGCAGCGCTCTGAGCTGGCTGCCCCAACCCCATCAGCATCAGGGTCAGAGGTGCGGCCACAACGACCATCTGCAAACTGCCAGCCACCAGTACGGTCTTGCGAGTGAGCCAAAAGTGCCCGAGGGAGAATTCCAGTGCGACCATGAACAGCAGCAGCGCCACGCCCAGCTCGGACAGAAAATCAAGCGCTTCTCCCGGCGCGATCACGCCGGTGACTGAGGGGCCCAGTAAGGCGCCGGCGGCGAGGTAACCCAGCAAGGCGGGCACTCTGAGCGCAGCCGTCACCACGGCCGCCAGACTGCACGCCGCCAGCAGACTCAGCGTAACGCCCAGCAGGCCCTGCATCGGTCAGCGCCCAAGCTGTGCCGATACCCAGCGCACGATGTCCTGCACGCCCATGGCGCCGGCCTGACGGGCGATCTCACGTCCCCCCTGGAACAGGGCGAGCGTCGGAATGCTGCGGATGCCGAACTGCGCGGCCAGGTGGGGTTCTGCCTCGGTATTGACCTTGGCCAGCCTGACCCTGGGTTCGAGCTGGCGCGCCGCTTGCTGGAACTGCGGGGCCATCATCTTGCACGGCCCGCACCAAGGTGCCCAGAAATCGACCAACAGTGGCAGGTCGCTGCGCTCCACGTGGCGCGAGAACGTCGCCGTGGTCAACTCGATGGGTTCGCCCGTGAACAAGGGCTGCTGGCAGCGGCCGCAGTTGGGATGTTCCGATAGCTTCGCAGTCGGTACGCGGTTGATGGACTGGCAATGCGGACAGACGAGGTGAAGATCATTCTTCATGGTTCGCCTCCTTGGACCACAGTGAGGCTGCCGCGCTTCGGGTCACAGACAATGCCGACCAATCAACGCCTTGGAGCCAATCGTTCCCGTCTTTGCTTACTCCGGCCTCTTCCAAATGAGCAGCGATGAACGCTTCGGCCTGCATGAGCCACCTTTGGACAGTATCTTCCTTACTAGGAATCAGCAGGATTTCAGAGACGCTGCTGGCATCCAGCCCGTCCACACGGATAAGCAGAAAAATGCGCCGCCACAAACGCGGCATGTCCTTCAGCAGGTCGAATGCAAAAGCGAACTCGCTCGACCGATCAACTAGCTCCTCCTGTTCCGCGATCGTTGCGGCATCGGGATGCTGACTGTCAGCGATGATATCGGCCAGCCTGAGTGTGTCATCGGGCTGATAAAATTCGAAGACTTCCTCTTCCACCATGGCCTCGGCGACGTCCTGGGCATCCGCTTCGACCGGCGCGTCCAGAGAAACGAATTCGCCAAATTGCCGGCTGTTTGCCACTTCGTGATCCAGGACGGCGAACAGATGCTTCAGAAGACCGATGTAAGCCGCTTTTTCTTCCGGCACGGATTGCCATTCCACCTCAGCTTGGACAATCGCTTCATCCACCACGTCGCGCAGCGTCGGATAATCGCGCGGTAAATCGCCGACGGCCCGCAGATAAGCCAGCTCACGCCTTGCGACAGCCTCAAGTTTCGACAGTAGAGGCATTCGGGTCTCTTTGGCCTCATGGGCGGCTGACGCGGGTTTTGCGGCAATCCGCACCTTGAGCTCGCGCAAGCGCTCGCGTCGTGCTTTGCGCTTGATTTGATCCTGAGCATGCAGCCGGTCAAAATGCTTCTTGGCCTGACGGAACAACGACTGTGCGAGCATCTGCGCGAGGGGCGTCAGCTCGTCATGTGATGCAGTAACGCTGACAATCTTTTTGCCGGGCAGGTGCATATAGCCACTGGCCAGAAATTGCCGCTTGATCTTGTCGCGATCAAGGACGATTTTAAGTTGCGCTGAATCTTTAGTGTGTTTGTCGAGCAATGGCTTGAGGGCGTGCTCGATCACATTTCCCAAAGCTCTCTGCCAAGGTTCATGAAACTCTTTGTCGATAGCTCGATAGCTATATTGAATCTGCATGCATGACTCCTTGGATGTCATTTCTATGGAGGCACGAACCGAAAATGCTCATATCCATAGAATTTAGTTTGACCCGCTCTTATCCCTGGCGCGTTTTGCGAAGACGCCAACTCAAGAGCAAAAGCGTGACACCATAGACTGCCGCATAGAAGCCCAACAGCCAGCCTGCGGCCAGGAATGACTCGACCGGACGGGAAAAAAATATCCACAAGACGATAGCGCCAAGGACAATCGAGAGCAGTCCACTGAAGGCAAGCCAAATTTCACCCTTGATTTCTTGACGCAGCCGAACGGCGGCGGATATCTCCAGCACACCGGTGAAAATCGCCCAGAAGCCCACGCTAGCCCATAAAAAAGAAGCCATGACCATCGTGGCGACCCAAGGAGCAACCAGGACGACGACGCCGGTAAGTATGCCGACAATGCCGCTGAACAGCAGCCAGCCCCAGCGCTCTTTTTTCTGGATATGGCGCACCGCTGCAACCAAGTTGAAAGCGCCATTGACCAAGGAAAATGCGCCGAACACTAAGGTCATGGCCAACAGAGCCGATTGTGGCATCCAGAACGCAAGGGCTGCGAAAATCAATGCCAAGACGCCGCGCAACGCAAAAATCCACCAATTTTCGGTCAATGAACACAGTGTTTTGGTGGGCTCATCCGCACTGGAATCGGTGATGGTGTCTATATTCATGCTATATCTCCTAAAGATCTAATGGGGTGAAAAAGCAAACACTCCTGAGCCAAGAGAGGGGCGCGACGCGCCCCTCTTACGCCCTATCGAGCGGTTTCAGAACAACTTGGACAGCTTTACCTTGATTTCATCGAGCCAGCCTTTTCCGCCGCCTCCCCCAGCCGTCTTTTGCTTGACTTTCTTGAGTTCAGCATACAGGGGCTCAAAGTCCTTCTTCTTTCCATAGCCCAGCAGTTCTGCCATTTCCAACTGCTGCCGCGCTTCGTTCAATAATGTCTCCAGGCGCTCATTGGACGCTTCGCTCCGCTGACCATCTTCTACCAAGGTCTCGGCGCGCTTCAGGAGCAGCTTCGCACGCAGGACGGGCAGCGGAAGCACGCTGCGCTCCTCGACCAGCGTGCTGAGCGCTGACTGCAGCGCGGCTTTGGCTTCTTCGATCTTGCCCTGATCGATCAGCGGCACGACTGCCTTCACGGCTGCGGGATAGGACGCCAGAGGGATGTTGGTGACCGCGATCACGATTTCACTGGCCAGCAAAGCCAGCACGTGACGTGCCCGTTGCACCTCGCCATGTTTGAGGGCATCCAGCGCCTCGTCGGTCATCGCCTCAATGGTTTGCGTGTTGGCGAACAAGTCGTGCACGATGGTGCGCACATCAACGGGGGCCAGGGCGAGCGTGGGTTCGCGCGCAACGATCAGCTCCAGCTTTCCCGTCACTTCGGCCAGCGTTGCCAATGCGCGTGCAGCGTCCTTGCCGTCAAGTGCGGCCAGCGCTGATTTGGTCAGCGACAAGGCCGAGACTGCCTCATCGAGGACTTGTTTACGTTTGTCTGCCGCCTGCGAGTCCGTTTCCTTCTGAACCTCAGGCTGTACCTCCGTGACGACTTCAGCCTTGGCCTCTGGACTGACAGGAAGGCTGCTTACCGCGGCCTGTTCGTTTATTTCTTTGTTCGTCGCATTGGGATTCGGTGTTTGCTCATTCATGGTGATATGCCTCGTGTGAGTTAGTGAAAATAGGCGAATCTATTGGGGCTGACTGCGAACATCGCGAGACTGACCGACCGAACAGTCGGCCCCTTCATCACCTCAAAACAGCTTTTGGAGGCGCGTCTTCAACTCGTCGAACCATCCCTTGCCGCTTTTGCCACCAGCCGACTTTTGCTCAATGGACTTCACCTGATCGAAGATGGGTTTGAAATCCGCCTTCTTGCCATAACCCAGGACCTGCGCCATCTCGATCTCCGTGCGCACGTACGAAAGCAAGGTGCTGAGCTCCTCGTTCTGCTTGGCATCGCGCTTGTCGGTCTCGGCCAGCTTTTCAGCTTTTGCCATCGCGGCTTCAGCCCGTAGCACGGGCAGAGGAAAGGCGACCGAGGTCACCACCAGCGTGTTCAGTGCTCGGGCGAGTTCCGCCTTGGCGTCGTCGATCTTGCCGCTGTCGATGAGCCGTGCGGCCGACTTGATCGCTGCCGGGTACGTTGCCATCGGCAGGTTGTCGGTTTCGATCACGATTTCGCTGGCCAGATTGGCGACGATGGGCCGGGCCTTTTGCACCTCGCCATCACCCAAGAACTCCCGAGACAACTTGACCGCCTTCTTCACCGATTCCACGTTGGCGTGGATATCGTGGGTGATGACGCGTACATCGACCGGCGCCAAAGCAAGTTTGGCGTCGCGTGCCAATACCAGTTCCAGCTTTCCGCTGGCCAGTTCCAGCGCAGCGAGCGCCTCCTTGGTCTTCTTTGCATCAAGGAGTGTCAAAGCCTCCTGGGTCTTGGTGAGCGCCGTGATGGCGTCCTGAGTGAGCTCAGCACGCTTTTTTTCGGCTTCCCGGGCGGCCTTGTCATCTACCTGTGGCTGCGCCGCCTTGGAAGCGGCAGAGGGTGCTGCAGCACCTGGGCTAGAACCTGCCGCCGATTGGGCCAGAGCCGGTCCGCTCAGTCCGACGACGACCGCCAGGGCTAGTGCGGAGAAGGTTGATTGGGGCTGTTTGATATTCATGATCTTGGGCTCCTAATTAAAGTTAGTTGACTGAGATTTCAATCTGTTTCGGTTTGGCTTGCTCGGCCTTGACAAGCCGCACTCCCAGCGCGCCGTCTTTCATCAGCCGTCACCTTGGTCGGATCAACGTTGTCAGGCAAGACAGAGCTGCGCACAAAGCGGCCATACGCACGTTCGATGCGGTGGAACTTCTTGCACTGCTTCTCTTTTTCCAGTTTGCGCTCGCCGCTGATGGTGAGCACGCCGTTTTCCGCGCTGACGCGCGCGGCATCCTTGGGGACCTCCGGCAGATCCAGCTTGAGGAGGAATGCGTTCTCATCCTCGCTGATGTCCACCATTGGTGCCCAGTCCGCCGTGGTCATGGCTTCGTTGCCGGTACGGGCGCCCTGTCGCTGGGGTATTCGTCCGAACATCGTCGCCAGGCCGTTTTGCAATTCATCCAGTTCCCGGAAGGGGTCCCACGGAGTCAATGCAGACATATCGGTTCTCCTTGAACAATGCCGGCGAATTGGATGACGCACCGAACAGAGCCGCCGGCTTACTCTGAATAGCGCCTACTACTTTTCGTTTCCATCAAGAACAAGTCCTTGGGTCAATTGAAGGATGTCGTTCTCGTCGAGCGTTTCCCGCGCCAGCAGTTCGCGCGCACAACGCTCCAGCACCGCGCGGTTGGTGTCGAGGATCCCGTAGGCGCGCTCGAACACGCCCATCACGATGTCGCGGATGGCCTGATCGATGCGCGCCTGGGTCGATTCGGCCACCCGGCAGCCGCCGTGGGCCAGTTCCGGTGTATCGAGAAAGCGTGGCCGCTGCGCCTCGAAGGCGATGTAGCCCAGTCCTTCGTCCATGCCAAAGCGGGTGATCATGTCGCGGGCAATGTCGGTGGCCCGTGCGAGGTCATCGGCAGCCCCGGTGGACAGCTCGCCGAACACGAGCTTCTCGGCCGCACGACCGCCCAGCAGCACGGCGATCTTGTGTTCCAGATCGGCGCGCGTCATCAGGAAGCGGTCTTCGGTGGGGCGTTGCAGCGTGTAGCCCAGCGCGCCGATGCCGCGCGGGATGATTGAGATCTTGTGCACGGGGTCGGTGCCGGGCAGCGCCAGCGCCACCAGCGCATGGCCCATCTCGTGATAGGCCACGGTTTCCCGCTCCTTGGGATTGAGTACTCGGTTCTTCTTCTCCAGGCCCGCCACGATGCGCTCGATGGCGGCGGTGAAGTCCTGCAACTCCACGGCGGACGCTTTGCGCCGGGTCGCGGCCAGCGCGGCCTCGTTGACCAGGTTCGCGAGGTCTGCACCCGAAAAGCCCGTGGTCAGCGCAGCCACCTGTTCGAGATCGATATCCTGAGCCAGCGTCACCTTCTTGACGTGGACTTTCAGGATGTCCAGCCGTCCCTTCTTGTCGGGCCGGTCCACCAGCACCTGACGGTCGAAGCGACCGGCGCGCAGCAGCGCCTGGACGAGGAGTTCG
>ENA-UOOA01000880-UOOA01000880.1-human-gut-metagenome-genome-assembly--contig:-P61old-NODE-880-length-54604-cov-14.894187_pt1 | contig 54604 bp, 46 predicted proteins | sample MGYA00242467_ERZ724014 | MGnify/ENA metagenome assembly ERZ724014 | reverse complement strand
GGGTTCAGAACGTCGTGAGACAGTTCGGTCCCTATCCGGCGCGGGCGTAGGATATTTGAGAGGAGCTGCCCTTAGTACGAGAGGACCGGGGTGGACTGGCCTCTGGTGTATCTGTTGAGCCATCAGGCTCATGGCAGAGTAGCCAAGCCGGGACGGGATAAACGCTGAAGGCATCTAAGCGTGAAGCCCCCCTCAAGATAAGATATCCCTGACAATAAGTCAATAAGACCCCTTGAAGACGACGAGGTAGATAGGTCTGAGGTGGAAGTACAGTAATGTATGCAGCTGACAGATACTAATAGGTCGAAGGCTTGACCTTGTTGGTGAATTGAATGAAACGCAGTGTGTAGTTTTGAATGTACTAAATGCGAAAGCATAAGTATAAAGAAAAGCAATGGAGCGAAGAAGGGTACTTCTTCGATTTGTTGTATTAGGAAATAATCCTCGATAGCTCAATGGTAGAGCGCACGGCTGTTAACCGTGATGTTGTAGGTTCGAGCCCTACTCGGGGAGTTTTAGTTCACAGACAGGTGTCTGTGAACTTTTTTGTATAAAATACTTGCTTTTTTTTCTTGCTTATGGTATCATATTTAATGTTGACGCGCTAAATGCGTTATAGTGTTTGAGGCTCCTTGGTCAAGCGGTTAAGACATCGCCCTTTCACGGCGGTAACACGGGTTCGATTCCCGTAGGAGTCATTCTATCATGTACAATTGGGGACCTTTAGCTCAGTTGGTTAGAGCATCCGGCTCATAACCGGACGGTCCGGGGTTCAAGTCCCCGAGGGTCCATTTTGGCCTAGTGGCTCAGTTGGTTAGAGCGCCGCCCTGTCACGGCGGAGGTCGAGGGTTCGAGTCCCTTCTGGGTCGTTGAGTTTAAAAACTCAATATAGTTGCTGGTGTGGCGGAACTGGCAGACGCCCAGGACTTAAAATCCTGTGGGTGGTGACACCCGTACCGGTTCGATTCCGGTTACCAGCATGAAAACCCTTGCTAATAAGCAGGGGTTTTTCTTATATAGTGGGTTGAAACAGGATAGATTATATGATAGCATAGAGATATTCCGACTGAAAAGGAGTGGGCATATGAAATATATTGTGCTGGACTTGGAAATGAACGGTGTCCCGAAAGATAATAAAGAGGCTTTTGAAAGCAGCCATATGGAGATCATAGAGATTGGAGCGGTTGCGCTGGATGAGGACTATCGGGAGATAGATAGTTTCCTTACATATGTAAAACCTCGGTTTAATGAGATTATAGAGCCAAGATATGAAGAGATGACGGGTATTTCCACCGCGATGGTGAAAGATGCACCGGGATTTGAAGTGGCTTTTGAACAGTTTTTTCGCTGGTGTATTGATTTAGACAAAGAGTATGAGATCATTACCTGGAGTTCCAATGATGAACTGCAGATTCGCCACGAAATGAAACAAAAAAAATATCAGATGAGTAATGAAGTAAAGCAGTTTATGAACGGCTGGCAGGACTTTCAGAAGATCATGGGAGAGATGCTTGGACTGGAGCGGGTATTGTCACTGGAAAAGGCCATTGAACTCATGGGATTAGACTTTCAGGGCAGGCAGCATGATGCCTTGAATGATGCTAGGAATACAGCAGAAATATATGCAGTTGTTTTTGATGATAAGCGAGACAAAGAGGCGTTGAACCGGGTGAAAGAGGCATTGCATCCGAAAACAGAGGGGGCTTCTCTGGGAGAATTATTTGATTTTTCACAGTTTGTTCAGTCATAAGATGCGCGTGACAGCATTGTGGCATCAAATGATTTATTTATTAGAATAAAAAACGCAGGATTCAAGTGAGTGGATCCTGCGTTTTTTGTATTGAAATTATATTTTAGTTTTTGTATTCTAAAGCAGCGCCTACAAATCCCTTAAACAGCGGATGTGGTTTGTTTGGACGAGATTTAAACTCCGGATGTGCCTGAGTAGCAACAAACCACGGGTGAGAAGGAATCTCACACATTTCTACAATACGGCCATCCGGTGAAAGTCCGCACAATGACATACCATGTTTTTCCAGATCGTCACGGTAGTAGTTGTTTACTTCATAACGATGACGGTGACGTTCATGGATGATCTCTTCACCATACAGTGTGTAAGCTTTACTGTCTTTGTCCAAATGACAAGGATAAGAACCAAGGCGTAAGGTTCCGCCGATGTCTTCTACGCCATCCTGATCCGGCATCAGATGGATCACCGGATGTGTGGTGGATGGATCCAGCTCTGCGGAGTGTGCATCATTCCAGCCAATGACATTGCGGGCAAATTCTACAATGCTTAACTGCATGCCGAGACACAATCCCAAGAATGGAATGTTGTTTTCACGGGCATACTGAATAGCGTAAATCTTTCCGTCAATGCCTCGGTCACCGAAACCACCGGGAACAAGAACACCGCTTACACCGGCTAACTGCTCAGCCACATTTTCAGGTGTTACATTTTCAGAGTTGACCCATTTGATGTTAACCTGTGCATTGTGGGCAAAACCACCATGTTTCAAAGACTCGACGACACTGATATAAGCATCATGAAGAGCTGTATATTTACCGACTAACGCAACAGTCACTTCTTTGTCCAGGTGCTTGATAGATTCAACCATGTTTTCCCAGCCTTTGATATCCGGTTCAGGACAGTCTAACCGCAGACATTTACACACAGTCTGTGCAAGATTTTCCTTTTCCATGGCAAGAGGAACTTCGTATAAAGTTTCAACATCCAGATTCTGGATTACCTGGCTGTTTGGAACATTACAGAACAGGGAAATCTTGTCCCGGATAGCCTTGTCCAGAGGTACTTCAGTACGGCATACAACAATATCCGGCTGAATACCCATTCCCTGCAGCTCTTTTACGCTGGCCTGAGTTGGTTTGGATTTTAATTCCTGGGATGCTTTCAGATAAGGAACCAGTGTAACATGGATCAAAATCGCATTTTCATGTCCGACATCCAGCTGGAACTGACGGATTGCCTCCAAAAATGGCTGGCTTTCAATATCTCCGACGGTTCCACCTACCTCGATGATGGCAATCTGGGTTTCCTTGCATCCATCATTGCGGTAAAAACGGCTCTTAAGTTCGTTTGTGATATGAGGGATAACCTGAACGGTTCCTCCACCATAATCGCCACGGCGTTCTTTGGAAAGAACAGACCAGTATACTTTTCCGGTGGTCACATTGCTCTGCTTTGTCAGGCTTTCGTCGATGAAACGTTCATAGTGTCCAAGGTCAAGGTCTGTTTCGGCTCCGTCATCTGTAACGAAGACCTCACCGTGCTGGATCGGGTTCATCGTACCTGGATCGATATTAATATAAGGGTCAAATTTCTGCATGGTCACTTTGTAACCGCGCATTTTCAAAAGACGACCCAGAGAGGCGGCAGTAATTCCTTTTCCAAGACCGGAAACAACACCGCCTGTAACAAATACATATTTTACAGCCATTTTTTATCCTCCATTTGCATATTTAAGTAGCATAGTAAAAAATAAACATATGGTATAAGTATAACCGTTTTACACGATTGTTTCAAGTGATTTTTGCCCCAAATTATCACAAACTATTCACATTCTTTCCATTGATTTATGGAGGGAAATCTTTTATACTAATAATATTATAAATACACTAAGCGAATGAGAGGTATTGCAGATGAATATGAACGAAAATAATAATCTCTCCAATCAGGATCCGAACCGCAAAAAGAGGAACCGGATCAATATCATTATCTGCATTGTGGCAGCCGTTTTTGCCATGAGTATGATCATGTTCCTGAATGCTGAGATACAGAGAAATACACAAAAAGAAATTACCTATACCAAGTTCATTGATATGATGAAAGAAGGAAAGGTAAAAAAAGTTACTTTTAAGAGCAATATGATCGTCATCGAGCCAAAAACAGAGCAGAAAGCGGCTATGTTTAAGGTGACTTATTATACAGGTTATGTAAATGATACTTCTTTGGTCCAGAATATGCTGGAGAAATATAATGTAGAATTTAGCGCAGAGATTGAGGATACCAGTTCGGGTATTTTAGATATTCTTTTGACTTATGTGCTGCCGATCGTTGTGCTGTGGGGGCTGTTCTGGTTTTTGATGCGTTCAGCCACCAAAGGCGGTGGCCTTATGGGCAGTGTCGGCAAGTCTAACGCCAAGATGTATGTAGAGAAGAAAACCGGTGTTACTTTTGCAGATGTAGCAGGAGAAGAAGAGGCCAAAGAATCGCTGACAGAGTTGGTAGACTTTTTGAAAAATCCTGACAAGTATAAAAAAATCGGTGCCAGACTGCCCAAAGGTGCTCTGTTAGTAGGACCTCCGGGAACTGGTAAAACCCTGCTTGCCAAGGCTTTGGCGGGAGAGGCAGGAGTGCCGTTTTTCTCTTTGTCCGGCTCTGATTTTGTGGAAATGTTTGTAGGTGTAGGTGCCTCTCGTGTAAGAGATCTGTTCAAACAGGCTACTTCTATGGCACCATGTATTATATTTATTGATGAGATCGATGCCATTGGTAAAAGCCGTGACAGCCAGTATGGCGGTGGCAACGATGAAAGAGAGCAGACTTTGAACCAGCTTTTGTCCGAGATGGATGGATTTGATTCTTCCAAAGGTATTATTATCCTGGGAGCTACCAACCGTCCGGAGGTACTTGATAAGGCACTGCTTCGTCCGGGACGGTTTGACCGCCGTATCATCGTAGAGAAACCGGATCTGAAAGGCCGCGTGGATGTGCTTCGGGTACACTCTCATGATGTGCTGATGGATGAGACGGTGGATTTGGAAGAGATCGCGCTGGCGACTTCCGGTGCCGTAGGTGCGGACCTTGCCAATATGGTAAATGAAGCAGCGATCATGGCAGTCAAAGACGGCAGACAGGTTGTGAGCCAGAAAGATCTGTTTGAGGCGGTAGAGGTTGTGCTGGCCGGAAAAGAGAAAAAAGACCGGATCCTGGGACAGGAAGAAAAAGAAATTGTTTCCTATCATGAAATCGGACATGCTCTGGTGGCTACTCTTTTGAAAAATACAGAACCGGTGCAGAAGATTACTATCGTTCCCCGTACTATGGGTGCCCTTGGTTATGTAATGCAGGTGCCGGAAGAAGAAAAGTATCTGATGAAAAAGGGAGAGTTGATCTCGGAGATCACTACCCTGTTAGGAGGCCGTGCAGCAGAAGAGATCAGTTTTGATGATGTGACAACCGGAGCTTCTAATGATATTGAAAAGGCAACATCCATTGCCAGATCCATGGTGACACAGTACGGAATGAGCGCGAAGTTTGGATTGATGGGACTGGAGACCATTCAGAACCGTTATCTGGACGGAAGAGCAGTTTTGAACTGTGGCGAAGAGACAGAGAGCCAGATTGACGGTGAGGTAATGAAGATCTTGGATCATTGCTATGAAGAAGCTAAGAAGATCATACGGGAACACCAGGAAGTGCTGAAAAAACTGGCAGCCCATTTGATTGAAAAAGAAACCATTACGGGTAAAGAATTTGTAGAGATTTTTGAAAATGAAACAGGCATCAAATTAAAGAAAAAAGATGCGGAAGGCAAGATCATAGAAGAACCGGCGCAGGAGACTGAAACAGAGACGCCGGCAGCAGAAATAGATGCGGAAGACAGTGTAACAGTGGAGGAGAATGAATAACTTATGGCATATGAAGTATTGGTGCTGGATGTAGATGGAACATTGGTAAATTCCAAAAAAGAAATAACAAAAGCTACCAAAGAGGCGGTTATACAGTGCCAGCAAAACGGCATTAAAGTAGTGATCGCCTCGGGAAGATGTACAGAGGGAATACGACATCAGGCAGAGGAACTGGAACTTCAAAATTATGGCGGCTATATTCTTTCTTATAACGGAGGCAAGATCACCAATTTTGCTACCGGAGAGGTTGTGTACGATATTACCCTTCCTTCCGGCATGATCCATGAATTATATGATTATGCCATGGAAAAGCATACAGGATTGTTAAGTTATTATCATGGCTCTATCGTGGCAGACCGGGCAGATGATCCCTATATTCTCATGGATGCAAAAGCTTGTGATATTCCGATTTATGTGCCGGAAGATTTTCACAAAGATGTTCATTTTGAAGTGAACAAATGCATCCTTACCGGAGAGCCGGAGCTGCTTCGGAAACTGGAGCCGGAGGCCGCCCAAAAATATGAAGGTGTGCTGTCGGTATACCGGTCGGAGGAGTTTTATCTGGAAATGATGCCTTTGGGCGTGGATAAAGCATATGGTATATCCAAACTGCTGGGAAAACTGGGATTTTCCCGCAACCAGATGGTATGCTGCGGAGACGGTTTCAATGACCTTTCCATGATCGAGTATGCAGGCTTGGGAGTGGCTATGGGAAATGCTCACGAAGACATCCGGGCCAAAGCAGATTATGTTGCACCAACCTGTGATGAGGATGGTGTAGTAGATGTGATCCAGCGGTTTATCAAAGACTGGTGAAAGGAGAATATGGGTGTTTAATCTGGAAGAAGAATTAAAAAAATTACCAGCAAGACCAGGCGTTTATTTAATGCACGATGCAAAAGATGAGATCATCTATGTAGGAAAGGCGATCAGTCTGAAAAACAGAGTACGGCAGTATTTTCAAAAGAGCCGCCGTGTGACGCCTAAGATCCAGAGGATGATCGACCGGATTGCCTGGTTTGAGTATATTGTGACGGATTCAGAACTGGAAGCACTGGTGCTGGAAAGTAACCTCATCAAAGAGCACAGTCCACGGTACAATACCATGCTCAAAGATGGTAAGTCCTACCCATATCTGAAAGCAAATATCCAAGAAGCCTATCCAAGGCTTCTTTTTGCGCGTCAGATGAAACGAGATGGCAACAAATATTTTGGACCTTTTACCAGTGGTAAAGCAATCCGGGATACCATCGAATTGGTAAATAAAATATATCATTTACGGAACTGCCACCGGGTCCTGCCAAGGGACACCGGGAAAGAGCGGCCCTGCCTGTATCATCAGATCGGCCAGTGCCCGGCACCATGCCAGGGGTATATCAGTCAGGAAGCCTATGGAGAAAATTTTACCAAGGCACTGAAATTTCTCCAGGGGGATACCAAAGGTGTGTTAAAAGAACTGGAAGAAAAAATGCTGGAGGCCTCGGCAGCCATGAACTTTGAAGAGGCAGCCATGTACCGGGATCTTATGAACAGCGTCCAGGCGGTGACCCAGAAGCAGAAGATTACTTCCGATGACCAGCAGGACAGGGATCTGGTTGCCATGGCCAGAGGCGGCGACGAAGCGGTGGTTCAGGTGTTTTTTATCCGTGGCGGCAAGATCATTGGCCGGGAACACTATTATCTTACAGGTGTAGAAGGAGAGCCGGATGCCTCTGTGTTGAGTGCTTTTATTAAACAGATGTATGCCGGAACGCCTTATATTCCCAAGGAAATTTGGCTGGAAGAGGAAGTAGAAGATGGAGAGAGTATCCTGGAATGGCTGTCGGAAAAGAGAGGCAGGCGGGTGTATTTTCGCACGCCGAAGCGGGGGCAAAAGGAAAAACTTCTGGAACTTGCCAAGCGGAATGCCTTTATGGTTCTGACCAAAGATGCAGAGAAACTGAAAGAGCAGCGGGCAAAGACTATTGGAGCCATGGAAGAGATCCGGGAATTGCTGCAAATGCCACCCATCCGCCGGGTAGAGTCCTACGATATATCCAATATTAACGGGTTTGAAACAGTGGGATCCATGGTGGTGTTTGAAGATGGAAAACCCAAAAAGAATGACTACCGTAAATTCCGTATCCGGGAAGTCAGCGGCCCGGATGATTATGGTGCCATGGAGGAAATGCTCACCAGAAGGTTTGAACATAGCAAACGGGAAGGGTTGGAGGAAAATGATGCCTTCCGGATCCTGCCGGACATTTTGTTTATGGATGGTGGAAAAGGGCAGATCCATGTAGCTCAGCAAGTACTTGCCAGGCTGGATATGCATATTCCGGTGTGCGGTATGGTAAAAGACGACCATCACCGTACCAGAGGATTGTATTTTAACGACGAGGAGATTCCCATTGACACCCACGGCCAGGCATTTCGTCTGATCACCAGGATACAGGATGAAACCCACCGCTTTGCTATAGAGTACCACAAGCAGATACGGAGTAAAAACCAAGTTCATTCTATTTTGGATGATATACCGGGGATCGGACCGGCAAGACGCAAGGCTTTGATGCGGCAATTTCAGTCACTGGAAGATATAAAAAAAGCTGACCTGTCTGCTTTGCGGGCAGTACCGGGAATGAACGAAAAAGCGGCACGGTCCGTTATTGAATTTTTTGAAAAAAGGAAATAAATATATGCAGGATAAGAGAGAGTTTCTTCCCATTTCAAAGGAAGATATGAAACAAAGAGGCTGGCAGCAGTGTGATTTTGTGTTTGTCATCGGAGATGCCTATGTGGATCATGCATCCTTTGGCCCGGCGGTGATCAGCCGCCATCTGGAGGCCAATGGTTATAAGGTGGGGATCATATCCCAGCCGGACTGGAAAGATGATACCAGCATCCAGAAACTGGGAGAGCCAAGACTGGGATTTTTGGTGTGTGCCGGCAACATGGATTCCATGGTAAACCATTATACCGTGGCGAAGAAACACAGAAAAAAAGATGCCTATACGCCGGGGGGCGTCATGGGAAAAAGACCAGATTATGCTACGGTAGTGTATTGTAACCTGATCCGACGGACTTACAAAAAGACACCAATCATCATAGGAGGGATCGAGGCCAGCCTGCGGCGCATGGCCCACTATGACTACTGGTCGGATAAAGTAAAACGATCCATACTGATGGACTCCGGGGCAGATCTTTTGTCCTATGGAATGGGAGAACACAGTATCTTAGCAGTGGCAGAGGCGTTGGACAGTGGACTGGCGGTGGAAGACATTGTATTTATACCGGGAACAGTGTACAAGTGCAGGATGGAGAAGGTGTCCTGTTATGAACCGATCTGGCTTCCTTCTTATGAAGAAATCTGTGAAAGTAAGGAAAAGTATGCAGAGAGTTTCATGAAGCAGTATGAAAATACAGATCCGTTTACGGCAAAACCGCTGGTTGAGGTGTATCCAAACAAAATGGCGGTGGTGCAAAATCCACCGTCTATGCCGCTGACGACCCAGGAGATGGATGATATTTATGATTATCCTTATGTCGGAACATATCATCCAAGTTATGAAAAACTGGGAGGAGTACCGGCTATTCAGGAGATCCAGTTTAGCCTTACCAGCTGCCGGGGATGTTACGGCGGCTGCAGTTTCTGCGCCTTGACTTTTCATCAGGGACGGATCGTGCAGGTGCGGAGCCATGAGTCCATTCTGCGGGAGGCAAAAGAGATCACGGAAAAATCGAATTTTAAAGGATACATTCATGATGTAGGCGGTCCTACCGGCAACTTTCGTGGACCGGCCTGCAAAAAGCAGATGACCAAAGGGGTGTGCCAGAATAAGCAGTGTCTGTTTCCGAAGGTCTGCCCCAATGTAAAAGCAGACCACAGTGATTATGTGGCACTGCTGCGGAAATTGAAAAAACTGCCGGGAGTCAAAAAGGTATTTGTCCGATCTGGGATCCGTTTTGATTATGTAATGGCAGATGCAGATGATACTTTTTTGAAGGAACTTTGTAAAGACCATATCAGCGGCCAGCTGCGGGTGGCACCGGAACATGTGTCGGATGCAGTGCTTCAGGCCATGGGGAAACCGGAAAATGCTGTTTATGAAAAGTTTTTGAAACGCTACGAGCGGGTAAATAAACTTACCGGAAAGAAACAGTATGTGGTGCCGTATCTTATGTCCTCTCATCCCGGTTCAACCTTGAAAGAGGCGGTGGAGCTGGCAGAATACATCCGGGATCTGGGGTATATGCCGGAGCAGGTGCAGGACTTTTACCCGACACCGGCTACGATTTCTACCTGTATGTATTATACCGGCGTGGATCCCCGCACAGGCAAGAAAATCTATGTGCCAAAGAGCCCTCATGAAAAGGCAATGCAGCGGGCACTGATCCAGTACCGGGATCCGAAAAACTACGACCTGGTCAAGGAAGCACTTCTAAAGGCAGGGCGGAAAGACCTGATCGGCTTCGATGCCCACTGCCTCATCCCGCCACGGAAGATGGAGAAAAAGAACCGGCAGGAGCATAAGAATCACCAGAGCCGCCAGAGAAGTTCCGGCTTAAAAAGTCGGGGCGGTGGAAGTAAAAAGAGGCGCAGGTGAGGGGGACAAGGGGATTATAGTTTGCGTAATTCACATAGAAAATTAAAATCCTTGTCACCGTCTCATGGGCGGTTTGGTTACATTAGTATGTCAGTGGTGATAGAAAAATCTGTGCAAGTCAATTGTGGCACTTGCTGGCTTACAGAGTTTAAACAAAAAGGAAGTTTCATTCGTATGAGACTTATAACGCGAAGCGTTATCTCGTCTCCATACGGATAAACTTCCTTTTTTATTTCGCAGTTGTCGTAGCGAGAGCGGCGCAAGAGGTTCAGTGAACCTCTGTTCTGCGCGGACCGAAGTGGAACGAAGAACCACGAATCGCAAACTTTTCCGGGCGAATAATTTAAAAACAAAAAATACAAAAATTTCTTTCCGATTTTACATAGAGACGGTAGTAGATTTTACATGAAAAATTTAAGATAGGGTCTGTAGTCAAGAAAAAGGCATAAGAATAATTGTCACATCCGTGGCAGGAGAAAATGGAGGTAAACATGAAAAGAATGAACAAAGTAATTGCTTTTTCTGCACTGGCAGCCTTGACTTTAGGAGCAAATTCCATTCAGGCAGGAGCCTATGGCGAGACCACAGAAAAAAGCACATTGACCGCAGACACAAAAGGTGTGGCGGACTACCAGACATGGAAAGAAAACACATGGACCGGCAAGCAGTCCATTGATTCAGGAAAGATTGCCCTGACACCAGGTGCAACAGAGAAGGACTTAAATTTCTGCTGGTATTCCACAGACAAAGGAACACCACAGATCAAAGTGGGAAAGAAAGCAGATCTTTCAGACGGAAAAGTGTATACGGGAACTGTAACGGACATTAATCGCTCCAACAGCAGTACAAGTTACAAAGCATCCAATAAAGTATCTATCAAAGGAATTTTTGAGAAGAACTCAACCTACTATTACAGTTACACGATCGACGGAAAAACATGGAGCACACCGGCAAAATATGAGACAAAAGATGTTTCAAAATACAAGATTCTCCTGGTAGGAGATCCACAGGTAGGTGCTTCCGGATCCGAAGGACAGGGAACCATCGACGATGTCAACATTGCGGTAGATACATATAACTGGAATAAGACACTGGAGAAGGCCGAAGAAAAAGACGGCGATGCTAGTTTCATTCTGTCCGTTGGTGACCAGATCGATTATTCAGCTGAAGACAGTAAAGATACAAAAAATGTACGAGAAAGTGAGTATGCAGGATTTTTATATCCGTCCATTCTCCGTAACCTGCCACTGGCAACATCCATTGGTAACCACGAGAGCAAAGGAACGGATTATAAATTCCACTACAACAATCCAAACACAGAGGATAACCTGGGAGCAACCCAGTCAGGAAGTGATTATTATTTTTCTTACGGAAATGTACTCTACATTATCCTGAACAGCAACAACCGAAATGCAGCAGAGCACAGCCAGCTGATGGAAAAGGCTATTAAGAGCCATCCGGATGCAAAATGGAAAGTGGTAGCATTCCACCACGACATTTACGGCTCCGGACAGCCTCACTCGGATTTTGACGGAGCAAACCTTCGTACGATCTTTGCACCATTGATGGACAAATATGACATTGATGTATGTCTTACCGGTCATGACCACAGTTATGCAAGAACTTACCAGATCATCGATGGAACAGCCATTGATTATGGTGAAAAAGAAGCAGTAGATCCGGAAGGAACTTTGTATATTGCGGCTGGTTCCGCCAGTGGTTCCAAGTTCTACAACCTGGCAACACAGAAGCAGTACTACATTGCAGAGCGTTCCAACAACCAGCTGCCAACCTACTCCACCATTGATTTTACAGATTCACAGTTTACCATCAAAACATATGATTATGAAGGAAACGAGTATGCAAAACCTTTCAGCATCAAAAAGAATGGTAAAGAGACAGCGGCGGATCTGATCAAAAAGGCAAAGGGACTTAGCAGCAGCGTATATTCTGAGGAGTCATTGAAAAAAGTACAGGAAGCGGTAGATGCACTGAATGCTATTATCGCAAGTACATCACAGGATAAAGGAGCCGCTAAATTGTCTGCCATCTATGACAAGACAAACAACGGTGACAACGACAAAGATCCACTGAACTACTATGGATATGCACAGGGTGAATATGCATCCCGCCTTGGCGAAACAAAGACAACCACACTGCGTCCGGGATTCTCAAGTCTCCTTGACCGCACTTCACTGCCGGATCTGACCACAACAATCCAGGCAGCAAAATACGATGCAGCTTACAACGCTTTGAAGACAGCTATCGCCAATGTACAGTACAAGGTAGTCAGTTCCTTTGAAGGAGATGATCTGGATCTCAGTGATGACACAACACCGACTACGGTTGTTAAGAAAACCGCAGCGAAAAAGGTAACTCTGACAATTAAGAAGGGCAAAAAAGCGCTGGCCGGCAAAACAATCAAACTGAAGAAGGGCAAAGGATTCAAGATCAAGGCCACTAAGAAAAACACAACCAAGAAGATCACTTACAAGTCATCCAACAAAAAAGCAGTAAAAGTCAGTGCAAGCGGTAAAGTAACCGTGCTGAAATATGCTAAGAAGAAAGTGACCATCACTGTAAAAGTGGGAACTGTAAAGAAAACATTTTCAGTGAAAGTGATCAAGTAAGGACGGATCAGACATGGATAAGAATAAGGGAAGAAGAGTCAGAGAAGTAGTGTTTACGGCAGCAGGATTCGTGATCTTGATGGCAATCATCTGGTACATCAGCGGTTCCGTCAAGAAAACGCCTCTGCTCAGTGAAGATGGCATGGAATATGTCAAAGGAACGGTAACAGAAATCATAAAAGGCAACAAAGGAAATGGCAGCAGTTCGGCAGCTGGTATGGCAGGAAGCCAGGATGTAAAGGTGAAGATCACATCGGGATCCTATAAAGGAAAGATTGTGGAAGCCAACAACTTAAACGGCTATCTGTATGGTGCCAACTGTCAGGCAGGAACCAGGGTGATCCTTCAAGTCAGTGCTTATGAAGGAAACCTGACAGCCAATGTGTACAACTATGATCGTGAATATGGACTGTATGCACTGATCGGATTGTTTCTCATTGTGTTGTGCCTCATTGGAGGCCGGCGGGGGATTTACTCAGCCATCGCATTGATATTTACATTTATATGTATCATCGGCCTGTACCTGCCACTTCTCTACAAAGGGGCCAGTCCTTTTCCGGTAACGGTGCTGACGGTGTGTCTGATCACCATTGTATCCCTGCTTTTAATCGGAGGATATACAAGAAAAACGGTATGTGCGGCAGCAGGAACCATTATGGGAGTAGCCGTATCCGGATGTATCGCCATGGTATTCGGAAAGATCACACATATTTCCGGCTACAACACAGAGGACATTGAAAACCTGGTATATGTAGCGCAAAACTGTAAGCTTCAGATAGGAGATCTTTTGTATGCCGGAATTTTGATCGCATCTTTAGGAGCGGTGATGGATGTGGCAATGTCTATATCCAGTACACTGCAGGAGATCCAGGATCAGAACCCTGGAATCAGCAAAAAGAAGTTGTTCCGATCCGGCATCCATGTAGGAAAAGATATGATGGGTACCATGTCCAACACATTGATTCTTGCCTTTACCGGCAGTTCCTTAAACACAATGATTATGATTTATGCTTATGCTTATCCATATAATCAGATGATCAACATGTATTCATTGGGAATAGAAATTTTAAGAGGTATATCGGGAACCATAGGAATTATCCTGGCGGTGCCATTCGTATCGTTTATCGGTTCCTTGTATTTAAAACCAAGTCAAACCATCAAGGAGGAAGAATCATTATGAAACTTAAGAAATTAATTGCAGCAACTATTGCCACTGCTATGGCATTTTCGGTAGCACCTGTTACCGTACCAAATCAGGCGAAAGCCGCAACCGCAACCATTACATTATCCGGATCTACATCCGTATCACCACTGGCTCAGCAGCTGGCAAAACAGTATGCAAAAGAGACAAAAGGAGTAAAAATCAACTTTACTAATATTACAGGATCCGGCTCAGGAATCGCAGACGCCATGAACGGCAAAGTAGATATCGGAATGTCTTCTCGTGCACTGAAAGCAGATGAGGCAAAGGTGTTAAATGCCAATGTGATCTGTAACGACGGAATCGCTATCGTAGTAAATAAGAGCAATCCGGTATCAAATATCTCACCGGAGCAGTTATTTGATCTGTATGCAAAGAAAACAACAAACTGGAAAGACATTGTATCTTCTTATAACAGAGCAGTTGCTGTATACGGAAGAGAGTCCGGATCCGGCACAAGAAGTTGTTTTGAAGATGTATTGAAAAATGATTTTTCAAAAGATATTGCTAAGAACTACGGCAAACTGGATGCAGAGATCTCTACTACCGGTGCTATGCAGACTTCTGTAAAAACAAACCCGGGAGCCATCGGTTACATGTCTTTGGGGGACCTGGACGAATCCCAGGTAAAAGCTGTTAAGTTTAACGGTGTCGCTGCTACCACAGCCAATGTAGCAAACGGTACATACAAAATGAGCCGTCCATTCGTACTTGCTACCAAAGGACAGGCAACCGGAGCAACTGCTTCTTTCATCAACTGGATTAAGACAAGTGCCAATGCGAAGAAGATCATCTCCAAGATGGGATTTGTAAATCTTGCAGAAGTAAAAATCGTTCCTAGAAAAATTACTTTGAATGTGAAAAAGAAAATTACTTTGAAAAAAGGCAAGAAAAAAACAATCAAATATACTGTTTACCCTGCAAATGCTGTAAACAAAAAAGTAAAATTCAAATCTTCTAATAAAAAAGTAGCCACTGTTTCTTCTAAAGGTGTGATCAAAGCAAAGAAAAAAGGTAAAGCAACCATCACCATCACAACGGTTGAGGGAAATGTGAAAGCTAAGATCAAAGTTACTGTAAAGAAGAGTTCTAAGAAGAAATAAGGGACGAGAGTCATCACTGCGGTGATATACAAAGACAAGGTGCTGTGCTTTGCGAATCCTGGAGGGATCTCGGAAAAGGCGGCACCTTTTTATTTCATGATTCAGGAGAAGAAGGAGAGATACATGAAAGCACGAAAAAAATTATCAGACCTGGTATTTCGATATATTGTGTTCCTTTTTACCATTGTGACCGTCATTGCGGTTATTATGATCGGTGTGTATATGTTCCGGTCCGGGGGACCAAGTATTGCCAAAGTCGGTATTAAAAATTTCCTGTTTGGGAAAACATGGGATACATCTGTAGAACCAGCAAAATACGGGATTTTTTCATTCCTGTCTGCCTCGGTTATTTCTATGCTGGGAACGGTTATTGTAACGGTGCCGGTGTCAATTCTGGCGGCGGTGGGTATGAGCCATTTTATACCAAGACCCATTGCTTCGGTGCTTAGGACCGTGATCAGTATGCTGGCAGGTATACCATCGGTTATTTATGGCTTTCTGGGAATGATTTTGCTAGTCCCTTTTGTGCAGGAACTGTTCAAACTGCCGGCGGGGCTGACGCTTTTATCCGCTATTGTCGTGCTGGTGGTTATGACGCTGCCTACCATTATATCGGTTAGTGAATCCAGCATCACTGCGGTTCCAAAGGACTATATGGAGGCGTCTTTAGCACTGGGAGTGAACAAAGATTATACCATCCTGCATATTATTATTCCGGCAGCAAAATCAGGCATTTTATCGGCCATCCTTTTGGGTCTGGGACGAGCCGTAGGAGAAACTATGGCGGTGATCATGGTAGCAGGAAATGTGGCACAGATGCCAAAACTTCTGGAACCGGTCCGTTTTCTGACCACAGCCATTGTAACGGAAATGGCCTATGCCAGCCAGGAAACATCCGGCGTACTGATGGGAATTGGCCTGGTGTTGTTTGTATTTATTGTTGTGATCAATGGTTTGTTCTATGTACTGATCAAACGGACAGCCATTGGAAAGCATTAGGAAAGGAGGCGCCACAATGGAATTAAAAAGTAAAATCCGCATTCGGTTTATCTTGTTCCGGGCACTGGTGATCCTTTTGACCGTGGCCGTGGCAGGACTGGCAGCAGGCCTGATCGGATATATATTAAAAAAAGGTCTTCTTTATGTATCCTGGGAATTTCTTACTACAGAGCCGGATATTCTGATGGATACTTACGGTATCAAACCCATGATCATCAACACGATCTACACGGTAGTTCTTACCCTGCTCTTTTGTATTCCGCTGGGAATCGGTTCGGCTATCTATCTGGCGGAGTATGCCAAACAGGGAAAAATTGTATCTGCCATCCGTTTTGCCATAGAAATCCTGGCGGGAATCCCATCCATTGTATATGGTTTGTTTGGACTGGATTTTTTTGTGCGAAAAATGTCCATCGGAGATTACGCCGGTTCTATGTTAGCCGCTTCGCTGACATTAACCCTTATCGTTCTTCCTACTATGATCCGGACCACAGAAGAATCGCTGCTAGCTGTGAGTTCTTCTTACCGGGAGGCAGCGGCAGCCATGGGGCTGTCAAAATTTTACACCATCCGCAAAGTGATCCTGCCTTGTGCCATCTCAGGAATCGTAGTGGCCATTATTCTCAGTATCGGACGAATGATCAGCGAATCCGCAGCCCTTTTGTACACGGCGGGTATTGCGCAGGACCTGCCAACCTCGGTTCTGTCCCATGTGAAGGAGCCGGGAGCCACTATGACGGTACAGTTGTATCTGTATGCCACCGAAGGAGGGGCACCGGAATGGGTGCCGTACGCCATGGCAGCCGTGTTGATGCTGTTTGTCTTGTTTATTGAAATTCTTACACACTTGATCGCAGGAATTTTTGCCAGAAGAAAGAAAGGATAGATGTTATGAGTATTGTATCGACGAAAGAATTAAATTTAAGTTATGGAAAACATCATGTATTAAAAGATGTATCCATGGATATAGAACGTAATGAAATTACCGCACTGATCGGCCCGTCCGGTTGCGGAAAATCTACATTTTTGAAAACTCTGAACCGCATGAACGATCTGGTGCCGGACTGCCACATTACAGGCCAGGTACTATTTGAGGGAACGGATATTTACAGCCGTAAGGTAGATGCGGCGGCACTGCGGAAAAAAGTGGGAATGGTATTTCAGAAAGCCAATCCGTTTCCCGCCAGCATTTACGATAACATTGCCTACGCTCCGAAATACCATGGTGTGAGAGGACGTAAAAAACTGGATGAGATCGTGGAGACCAGTCTGCGGAAAGCCGCTTTGTGGGACGAGGTAAAGGACCGTCTGAAAAAAAGTGCGCTGGGGCTTTCCGGCGGGCAGCAGCAGAGACTGTGCATCGCAAGAACCATTGCCCTGGAGCCGGAGATCATTCTGATGGACGAGGCCACTAGTGCTCTGGATCCTATTTCTACACAGAAAATGGAAGAACTGATGGTGGAATTAAAGAAAAATTATACCGTTATCATTGTCACCCATAATATGCAACAGGCTGCCCGAGTGGCAGATAAAACGGCATTTTTCTTCATGGGCGACCTCATTGAATACGGACCTACCAGCCAGATTTTTGAAAATCCGGTGGAGGAAAAGACAAAGGCGTATGTCAGCGGTCAGTTTGGCTGATGTTGCAAACCTGTCTTTACAGATGCAGGGCTCCGTGTTATCCTATCTATGTGCTATGATTACTATAGAAAAAGGATTAGAGAACCCAATGAATAAAAAAATATGGAAAAAGGCCTTTATAAGATCCATTCCGATACTGTTCAGTTATCTCTTTGTAGGAGCAGCCTATGGAATGATGATGCAGCAGGCAGGCTTTCCCTGGTATCTTTCATTGTTTGCCAGTGCGGCCATTTATACAGGGGCTTTTCAGTTTGTGTTAATAACCTTTTTAAGCAGCAGTGCTTCTATGTGGATCATAGGAGTGACTGCTTTTTTATATGGAGGTAAAAAATGGACGATCGTAAAAAAGGTATTTTGTACATTCTCAGTGCGGCGTTTTTCTTTGCGCTGATGAACCTGTTTGTAAAACTGGGTGGAGATCTGCCGGTGTGGCAGAAAAGTTTTTTCAGAAATCTGGTGGCCTTTGCCATCGCCCTTGTGATTCTTATGAAGGATCATGTAAAGTTCCGGGTGGGAAAAGGAAACCGTTTATTTTTATTTGGACGATGCATGGGAGGAACCCTGGGGATTCTCTGTAATTTTTATGCTATTGGCCAGTTAAATATTGCGGATGCTTCTATGCTGAATAAGTTATCTCCCTTTTTTGCTATGATCTTTTCTATCTACATTTTGAAAGAAGTGCCTAAAAAATGGGAGTGGGCGGCAATCCTGGCAGCCTTTGCCGGTGCCCTTCTGGTAATGAAGCCAAGTTTTCATATGGAGTCGGTTCCGGCATTGTTAGGTGCGCTGGGAGGAGCCGGTGCCGGATTTGCCTATACCTGCGTGAGAAGACTGGGCAAGGGGGGCGTCCATGGCAGCGTGATCGTTCTGGCCTTTTCCGCCTTTTCCTGCATTTCGGTTATTCCCGGCGTGATCCTTACTTATGCCCCTATGACTGCCTTTCAGTTTGTCTCCCTTTTGTTGGCAGGAGCGGCGGCTGCGGGAGGACAGTTTTCCATAACAGCGGCGTATACAAAAGCACCGGCAAAAGAAATTTCTGTCTTTGACTATACCCAGGTGTTGTTTGCCGCCTTGCTGAGTCTGTGCGTACTGGGACAGGTGCCGGATCTTTTGAGTATTGCCGGTTATGTGATCATTATCGGAACGGCAGTATTTAAGTGGAAAAAGGGGCTGAAAAAGAAAACAATGTAGTGGAGATTCTGAGTGAACTATAGTATAATGAAATAATGTTTATACATAGTGAACAGAAAGGAAAGCAAGAGCAAATGAAGAAAAAATTTTTCAAGAAAATGACAGCCGTTGTATTAACAACTGCCATGGTTCTGACGGCAGGGGTCTGGCAGGCACCTAAAGCAGAGGCAGACATTTATTTATCAGAGGGGTTGAACAGAGTATCAGTGCATGATCCTTCTATTTTTAAGGACAAGGATACCAACACTTATTATGTGTTTGGTTCTCATATGGCTACAGGATCTTCCAAGGATCTGATGAACTGGACACAAGTCAGCAGGGATTACCAGAACATCACCAACAATTCCGTGTACGGAGACATTGACACCAATCTGGCAGAGCCTTTTTTGTGGGCAGGCAAAGATGACAGTGACTGCAAGGGCGGACATGCCATCTGGGCACCGGATGTGATCTATAATCCATCCTATAAGTGGGCGGATGGTACGAAAGGTGCTTACATGATGTATCTGAGTACCTCTTCTACTTCCGTGCGTTCCTGTATCGGATTTGGAGTCAGTAAGACAGCCAGCGGCCCGTATACTTATGTAAAAACCGTGATTTATTCTGGTTTTACGAAAACTTCAGCCACAGATAGTAAAAGTACCATTGATAAGAAATGGGACAACAGTTATCTGAATCTGAAAACATTGTTTAACAATGGCACGCTGTCAGGTTCCATTAATGATGTAAAATGGTTCAGCGGCAATAACTATAACAATGCTTATGCGCCAAATGCCATTGATCCTACAGTCTTTTTTGGTAACGATGGCAAATTTTATATGACTTATGGTTCCTGGTCCGGTGGTATTTTTATGCTGGAATTGGATCCGGTAACCGGCGAGCCAAAGTATCCCGGTAAAGATGGCACAGAGAGCACTTCCGGCAACTGGACAGACCGCTATTTTGGTACTCATATTGCAGGAGGCAGCCGTGTATCCGGAGAGGCACCATATATTTACTACGATAAAGAAGCCGGTTACTATTATCTGTATATTACTTACGGATGGCTGGCAGCTGACGGTGGATACAATATGCGTCTGTTCCGTTCTAAAAATCCATATGGTCCTTATGAGGATGCGGCAGGAAGACAGGCGCAGGACAGCAGTAAGTCTTTGAATAACTATGGTATCAAACTGATCGGAAACTATCAGTTTAAGGGACAGACCGGTTACAAGGCAGCCGGACACAACTCAGCTTTTATCGATGATGATGGACAGAGATATCTTTTTTACCATCAGCGTTTTAACAAAGGAGCCGAAAATCATGAACTCCGTGTACGGCAGCAGTTTTTGAATGAGGACAACTGGCCGGTGGATGCGGTATATGAATATCAGGGAGAGAGCATTGGCCACTACAATGAGAGTCAGGTAACGGGAGCCTATGAGGTGGTGAATCACGGAACCGCCACAGACGGTAACATGATCGAAACAACCTATCTTCGTCTCAAAGAAGATGGAACCGTGCAGGGAACATTGTCCGGTACATGGAAAAAGACTACAGGAAAAGGGAAAAATTATGATTATCTCACCATTCAGTCCGGTGGCAAGACTTATAAAGGATTTTTCTATGAGCAGTATAGTGAAAACTGGGAAAATGGTCCGGTTATGACATTCTCCTTGGTAGGAAGTGACAATACCTGTGTCTGGGGATCGAAAACCGATGAGAGTAACCTGAAAGACTATGGTTATGTAGCAGGAACCGAGGAAAAACTGGTAGGAAAGGGCTGGTGGCAAGATCCTCCGACCAGTAAAACTGTGGAGAAAAAAGGTGATTTTACCTATCGTTTCCATGTAAGAATGGATGAACTGACAGACAACTACGGTGCTTTCAACATGGAGATCAGTTCGGATACAGATAATAATGGACAGACCAATGAAAACGGCTACTACATCACAACCGGATCGGACATCAATGCCTGGTTTGCCGGTGGTGCCGGAGAACTGCAGACAGGAGCTACAGGCGGAACTATTACCAGTCCGGATGCTACTCTGGGAGGTAAAAGTGAGTTGGCACTGGGCCATACTTATCAGGTCAGCATCACCAGAAAAGGTCAGGACTTTACCATTGTGTACGAAGATGAGGCAACTGGCAAGACCATGTACACGATAGAGGCAAAGAATACAAATCTGGGACCGGATGTGAAGATGTGGATCAAGGCTCAGGTAGGAACGCTGGCAGTAGTGTCTGAAGGTGAGAAAAAGGCGCCGACACCAACCCCAACCAATCCTGGCAACAACAATAACCAGAATACAACTGTGAACGGAACTACCGGCAATAACAGTACTACCGGCAATAATAGTACTACCGGTAATAACAGTGCTACCGGTAATAACAGCACTTCCGGCACAGCGAAGAAACAGACTACAAGCAAGAAAACTCTTAAGAAGATCAAGTTGTCCGCTGTAAAGGCAAAGAAGGGCAAGAAAGTGATCACCGGAAAAGTAAGTGTGAAAAAAGCCACTGTAACCGTAAAGGTTGGCAAAAAAACATACAAGGGCAAGAAGGTTAAGATTTCCGGCAAGAAATTTAAGGTAAGCCTGAAAGCAAAACTGAAGAAGAAACAGAAGGTTGTTATCACCGTAAAGAAAGGCGGTTATAAGACACTGAAGAAAACTTATAAAGTAAAGTAACAAGCAACAGGAAAGAGGTACATTTTAATGTAAAAGTTTAAGGTTCGTATTCCTATGTATTTTATAGGATTGTTTATTATGACTACCGGGATTGCGCTGTCGGTAAAATCCAATCTGGGCGTTCCCCCAGTCAGTTCGATTCCTTATACCATGACGTGTGTGGGGGGGAAAAATTGAGATGGGCAAGGGTACGATCCTGCCGCCGAGCGGAGGCGAGGGGGCGTTACAGATTACAACAGGAGGAACCAATATGTTTCGTAAGATGCGCAGAAGTAAACAGCAGCTGTCTCTTGAGGAATGTCAGGAGATACTCTGTCAGGAAAAGAGGGGCGTTTTGTCCGTTATGGGTGAGAATGGCTACCCCTATGGAATGCCGGTAAACCACTGGTACTGCAAAGAGAATGGAAAGATTTATTTCCATGGAGCGAAAGAAGGACACAAAGTAGATGCCATCCGCCAGAACGGAAAAGTATCCTTTTGTGTGTATGACCAGGGATACCGGGAAGAAGGCCAGTGGGCACTGAACATACGAAGCGTCATTGTGTTTGGCACCATCCGGCCGGTAACAGAGGAGGAAGTCTGTAAAAAGGTTTGTCAGGGACTGGCAGAAAAATTTACAGACGATAGTGAGTATGCAAAAAAAGAATGGGAGGCTGCTGGATCCAGAGTGCTTTGTCTGGAACTGACACCCGATCATATAACCGGAAAACTGGTGAATGAGTCCTGATGTAATGCGGGAAAATGGAAAAAGGAAGCCCCTCCGGCAGAAGTAACGATGTTTCTTCTGCCGGGGGGCTTCTTTATTTGATTGAATAAAAAAGCCTTTATGGGCTATAATTTTCAATGAAATATTAAAACGACTGAGGTGTCAGCAAATTGCGGCACCTCTTTCTTTTGCAAAAAACTGTTTGGTGGATGGATTAAAATTAGGGAAAAATTCCTTTTGGATTTTAAGTTTATTTAAGGTTTTTGATGTATATTAAGAATATATTATAGGAGTCATGTTAAAAAATGGTTCCGACGACCTGCCGCCGAGCAGGAGCGAGGGGGCAATACATATTATTCAGGAGGAACCGTTATGCGAGAAGCGCATAATTAAAAATCGGTTCCGACGACCTGCCGCCGAGCAGGAGCGAGGGCGCAATACATATTATTCAGGAGGAATTTGCATGGGTAAAAAAAGAAAGGCAGGCAGGAAGATCCTGGCGGGCGTGCTGGCAGGCAGCATGATCTTTTACTGCAGCAGTTATACCACCGTGTTATCGGCCAAGTCGGCGGCAGTTGTAAAAAAAGGGTATACTATTACCAAAAAGGCAGGCAAGTATACCAAGTCTGTAACCGTAAAGGTTAAGGCAAAGAAGGGGTATACGGTGTATTACACCACGGGAAAAAATCTTTCCGTTAAGAAAAAGATCAAGGCAAAGAAAACGAAAAGTTTTACTTTTAAGTCCACAAAGACTTTGAAAATCTACGCAGTGAAAGCAAGCAAAAAGGTTACGAAGAAGACTTTGAAAAAGGTGAAAAAAACATCCATAGCAAAGTATAAGTACACCATTGTGAAGAAAACGAAAGTGACGGCTACACCGGCCGCAACAGCCGGGCAGAATTCTACCACGGCGACGGCTGCACCAACAGCGGGAACTACGGCAGTGCCTACGGTTACTCCAGGGGGCAGCCAGTATGTAGGCGACGATGCGGCAGCGGATTATGTGGCACCGGCCAGAACAACTTATACAGCAGAAGATACAGATGTATCATCGGATGGAACCACAGAAATCACCATGGCATCGGAAGCAACCGGATCCAAAGTGATGAAGGAGAATTATGAGATCAGCAAGAAAAATAAACTGACCATAACAGCTCCGGGAACTTATACGATCCATTCGGAAGAAGGAGCCACAACAGATGGTTTGATCGATGTGAAGTTTTCGAATGACACTATGACCGGTACCGTACATCTGATCTTAGACGGCGTACGGCTTACATCCGGTAACAATACAGCCCCGGATTCAGACACTGGTCTGATCACGATTAAAAGCAATGTGACAAAGGCAGTGATCACAGTGGCAGAGGGCAGTGAAAATACACTGACTGACACCGGAGCTACTGGTGTGGATGCAGATGACAGCACTTCCACAACTTATACAGCGGGTATCGTATGTAAGAAAACACCGCTGACCATCAATGGTAAAGGTACATTAAACATTACATCTACCAACGGAAACGGAATCAAGTGTACGGACGAATTGAAGATCATTGATACAACCGTGCAGGTGTCCGGTCCATCGGATGCGGCAACAGGACATAACGGTATCACCGGTAAAACCGGTTTGTCACTGAAAAATGCAGCAGTTACCATTCATTCCAACCAGGACAGTCTGAAGACTACACTGGATGAAACAGAAGTGGCAGCAGACAGTTCACTGGCAGAACTTGGCAATATGGAGATCGATGGAGGAACGATTGATATCGTTTCAGAAAATGGAGATGCTATCTCTGTTTACCGTACCTTATATCTGAATCCAACAACACTGCAGGTAACAACGAAAAATGCTTCAGCTTCCACAGCGGATGGAAGTTATAAAGGTATCAAAGCAGGTACGACTATTTATATTCCGGAGACAGCCGGCACTATTACAGCGGATACAACGGCGACCTATAGTTCATCCCGTGTACAGAGAGACAGTAACGATCCGGTAGCAGATGACAGTATTCACTGCGACGGGTACATCCGCATTGACGGCGGAATCTCGACACTTTCCTCAGGAGATGATGGTATCCACTCCGATTCAGGATTGGTTGTAAATGGCGGAACCATTGTAGTAAAAGAATCTTATGAAGGGCTTGAAAGCGGCGACATTACCGTGAATGGCGGTAATATCACAGTTACATCCAAAGACGATGGCTTTAATGCGGCAGGAGGCAGCAATAGCACGGCTTCCAGCAGTGGCAGCCAGTTCCCGGGAGACAATTTTAACAAAGGAGATTCTTCTTCCAACACCCAGTATCAGATCATTATCAATGGTGGTACGATCAATGTAAATGCAGAGGGAGATGGCATTGACTCCAACGGCAACATCTTCTTCAAGGGCGGTACCGTGATCGTCAATGGATCGACGAACGGCGGCAACGGAGCGTTGGATTATGGAGACAGTTCTGACTGTGTATGTGAGATTTCCGGCGGTACGCTGATCGCGGCAGGTGCCGTAGGGATGGATGCAGCACCAACCAGTGGTTCTTCCCAGCCGGCGGTAAATGTAAGACTTTCTTCATCTCAGAGTGCCGGAACGTATGTTGTATTGAAAGACAGCAGCGGCAATACAGTTCTCACAGCACAGCCATCCAAGACATTCCAGTCCGTAGTAATGTCCTGTGAGGCATTGAAACTGGGAAGTAGCTATACAGTTTATTATGGAAAAGATCTTTCTTCACTGACCCAGGGAGATTCCGTGACATTTACCTCGGCAAGCATGTCTACCGGCAGTAGTTCCGGAGGAGGATGGAATCCGGGCGGAAATCCAGGTGGAAACCAGGGAGGTAATCGTCCGGGCGGCCGATAGAAACCAGAAGGGATCTATGTAGGAGCCAGAAGGGATCTGTCCCTTGACTATTTTTTCATAAGGAATTAAGATAAATAAGACAGCTTGTTCTTCAGGCTGTCTTATTCTTATATAGAGGCAGGAAAACAGAGGATGTTATTGGATAAAGATATCAGAGAGCCATTATTTGAATATTTGGAAGAACAGCATGACAAAGTGAGGATCCTGGAAGAAAAGACCATGGGACGCTCCCGGGCCGATGTGGTGATGGTGCTGGAAGAGGAAGTGGTAGGCGTGGAGATCAAAAGTGACGCCGATACTTACGCCAGACTCAGCAGACAGGTAAAGGACTACGACCGTTTTTTTGACCGGAATCTGGTGGTGGTTGGAACCAGCCATGCTCACCATGTGGCAGAGCACATACCCGATTACTGGGGGATCATTACCGTGGAAGAACAGGGGGAAAACTGCGACTTTTATATGCTGCGGGAGGCTCTGGAAAATCCGAAGAAAAAAATGATTCACAAGATCCGCCTTCTCTGGCGGCCGGAGTTGGCCCATATCCAGGAAATCAATGGCATGCCGGCGTATAAGCAGAAAAGCAAGGATTTTGTGCAAAAGAAGATACTGGAGAAAATCCCGGAAGAAGTGCTGCAAAAGCAGATCAGTGATGAATTGTTCGAGAGGGATTATACGACCATACAGGAGACGATAAGGAAGTTTAAGAGGTGAGGGAGGAACTATTCCCACTCCTACAAAAAAATTTAAGAGAAATAGAAACCGCAGGTTAAAAATGCCTGCGGTTTTATGATGTTATGATTTTATACAAAATATCGTCTATCGTCATAGAAAGCACTGCTATAAATAGGGACGAAGAGCCTTCAGCAGTTTTTCTTCCGTACTTATAATATCTTTAGTTAAATGAATGATCTCTTTGTCTGCCGCCGGGTACTGGTTCAGGTAGCGGTAAAGGGATTTGATTCCCATATTGCACCCATCTGTAATAAGATCCGCCACAGCGGCATCCGGATCATCACCCATGGTTTTGAATTCCGTTTTGAACTTGGACATGACCTTTGCCATAGCCGCAGGCTCTTTTCCTTCATCGTGATATTTTTCTAGTATTTCATGTGTCTTGTTCCCCAGTTTGCAGTGAATATCGTGGCTGTCTTTTAAAACCCCAGACAATCCGCCACTTTGAACATGTTCCAGTACATCCTCGATGGAGGATGTACCCATTTTGATGCCGGCATTACATTCCCGGAGCAATTTGACAGAATCGTCTTCCATGTGTTCTTGTTCCATTTTGAGAACCTCCTTTTTTATTAGGGTGGCAAAAAAAAGGGGAAATATGCGGAAATGTTGGGATATATGATTTGGGTATTTCTAAGATAGGTTCGCTTTAAAAAAGTAAGGGTAGATGATAGAATATGGATCTTTGTAGAAATTACTAAAATGAAAATATGTAAATTACAAAAATAAAAGTTGCAAAATTACTAAAATGAAAATGCCGAAATTACTAAAATAAAACCACTGAAATTACTAAAATGAACTTGCATAATTAAGAAATGAAATGGTATACTGATAGGGAAAGGAGTGTGCTGTATATGGAGTATATCAGGAGAGTGTTGGATGATGTTATTGATAGAAAGGCTGAGGCATTTAATGCCATAAGCATAACAGGTCCCAAGGGATGTGGAAAAACTCGAACGGCTAAGGAACGATGCAAAACAGTGATTGAATTTCAAGATGAGGACAAAAGAGATGGGTATATTGCTGTGGCAGAGACTGCACCCAGACTGTTTTTGAAAAACCCAGGACCTATTTTATTTGATGAGTGGCAAGATGCACCGAAAATCTGGGGAACGATAAGAAAAGCATGTGATGATAATCCAGAAAGTGTAGGGGAGTATTATTTAACAGGCTCAACAAGTAAAAAGATTAATACTCCGCACACCGGGACCGGCAGAATAACAGAGGTAACCATGTATCCTATGACTTTATTTGAAACAGGAGAATCAAATGGAACGGTATCGTTATCACGGATTCTTGAAGACGCTGATTATGATATAGACGGTATGATATCCGGATGCGACCTGGAATCTCTTTTCTTTGCTGCATGTAGAGGTGGCTGGCCAAGGTGTATGGCGTTGAAAAAAGATATGGCAAAGCTTGAAATTGCTAAAGATTATTATAAACAAATTTACAGGAAAGATATCTCAGCAATTGATGGAATAAATAGAAACCCGGAATGGACGCGGGCATTATTGTGGTCTTATGCACGAAATATGGCAACCACAGCAAAGAAGAAAAATATATTTGCAGATGTAAAGGCTACACAAAATGTCACAGATGCTACTCTTTTCTCATATGTAGATGCATTAGAAAATTTATTTGTAGTTCGGGATATTGATGCGTGGACGCCACACCTTAGATCAAAATCAGCTATTCGGTCAGCTAAAAAACATATATTTGTAGATCCTTCTATTGGACTTGCAGCACTGGGAATAGGCCCTGATTATTTCATTAACGATTTAGATTTGTTTGGACATGTTTTTGAGAATATGGTCTTAAGGGATTTGCTTGTTTATGCGGAAAAACACAATGCAAGGATATTGCATTATACAGATAATATGGGGGTGGAAGCAGATGCTGTCTATCAGATGGCAGATGGTCGATATGCCCTTATAGAAATAAAAACCGGAATGAATAAAATACCAGAAGCGGAAAAGTCATTGTTAAGATTTAACGATGTGATAGAAAATTATAATGACAGGGCATTGCAAAATGAGGCTCATCCTCGTGATATATATAGGAAACCTTCAGCATTAATTGTGATATGTGCCAATGCTAATATGGCTTATACAACAGATTCTGGGTTGAAAATAGTACCGATTGGGTGTTTGAAGGATTAAACGATTCCCATTTGACTTTTCCCCTTTCCAGTGCTATGATTCCTTACAAACAAACATTTACACACATTTTTTACAAAGGAGGAATCATTATGGCATGTTTTATGGTACCGGCAACGGAAGCAATCGTAACAACAGTAATGACAAAGGTAGTTGAGAAGAAGGAAAAGAAAGCAATGGAGAAGGATCCTCAGCAGATTTTTGCAGGGGAAAGCACCCATGTTTCATTTTCCCACAAAATGAAATGGTTAGATAAAATGCTGTGGGGCGGCAGTGCGCTTCTGGCATTTGAACATTTGTGGCACGGAGAAATTTCACCGATATTTCCGTTTTTGACAGCGGCAAGCAGCGAGGCGGGACTAAATGCCATGTTTCAGGAGATGGCAACCACAGGTGTCGGTATGGCTGTGCTGGTAACCCTTGTCTGGGGCGGCATGGTGGCAGTTACCAGATATTGGGAGAAACATCCCCTTGGCAAAAAAGTGTTGCAAAAAACATCCGAACACGGAAGAGAGGGGAAATAAGATATGACATTACTATGCTCTACTCTGGCGGCTGTTATTACCACCGTAGTCTGGTATCTCTGCCCTCAACGTGACAGTATGCGGCTTGGAACTCTGAGCCTGATGTACTGGGGCGCATCTCTTATGTGGCTTGTAGATGCGGTGACGGAGTATCTGCAGGAAGGGGCAGCGTATTTTCAGCCTGCTGCAAAGGATATGTTAAACGATACTTTTTTAGGGGTGTCCGTAGTGGTTTTCGGACTGGTGATCTGGATCGTGATGATCCTTGTCCAGGATCCTAAAGGTATTCTCCACAAAAAAATACAATAATACAAAGCAGGTTCGGATGATAAAAAGTCCGGACCTGTTTTTTTGAAACTTTTTCTCAAAACCCTCTTGACTTTTGCCCTACACAAAGGAATAACATATCAGACAAGTAATAAAAACAAACTCAAAGGTGAGTCCACAGAGCACAGTGGGCTCATTTTTGTTTAAAGGAGTGTGACAGGCATGGAAAATTTTATCTATTCAATTCCTACAAAAATCGCTTTTGGAAAAGGACAGGTGGAACGACTACCGGCCATGGTCCGGGAGTTTGGGAAAAAAGTCCTATTGGTATATGGCGGGGGAAGCATTAAGCGGACCGGTATCTACGGAACTGTGACAGAACTTCTGAAAGAAAATGGCATTGAATATGAAGAACTGTCCGGTGTGGAGCCAAACCCGAGACTTTCCACCGTAAAAAGAGGCGTGGCGTTGTGCCAACAGACGCAAGTGGATGTAATCTTACCTATCGGCGGAGGCAGCACCATTGACTGTGCCAAGGCCATTGCCGCAGGAACTTGTTATGATGGAGATCCATGGGATCTGGTGTTAGATAATGACAAGATCAAAGAGGCACTGCCAATCATCGCCATCCTTACTTTATCGGCCACCGGCTCTGAGATGGACACATTCGCTGTGATCACAAACGATGAGACGCAAGATAAAATGGATCTGGACAGTCCGGTGCTGTTCCCGAAATATTCGGTGTTAGATCCAACTTATACATTTTCCGTGCCGGCCTATCAGACAGCGTCCGGCACAGCGGACATTATGTCCCATGTTTTTGAGGTTTATCTCAATGGCAACAAACCGCTGCAAGTGCAGAAAGGTATGATGGAAAGCATCCTGAAAACCTGTATCCAATATGGACCGTACTGCTGTCAGAATCCGGAGGATTACGAAGGAAGAGCCAATCTTATGTGGGCTTCCAGCTGGGCCATTAACGGATTTATCACCAGCGGCGTAGGAGCACCGTGGCCGTGCCACGCAATGGAGCATCAGCTCAGTGCCTATTATGATGTGACCCATGGACACGGCCTGGCAATTTTGACACCGGTGTGGATGGAATACATTCTGAATGAGAAAACAGTGGATATGTTCGCTGATTACGGTGTCCGGGTCTTCGGACTGGATCCGTCTCTTCTGCCGATGGAAACAGCGAAAAAAGCCATTGCCGCTACGAAAAAAGTCTTTGATGATATGGGACTTTCGGATACCCTTCGCAGTATCGGCATCACGGAAAAAGACAAGTTCCGGGAAATGGCGGAAAAGGCGGTGGCCGGTGGACTGGAATTCTGCCAGGTGCCATTGACGGTAGAAGATGTCATAGCAATTTATGAAAAATGCTTTTAACAGGTGGTTTTCGTGCAAGATAGAAAATTAAATATAGACTATGGATTGATCCAAGGGTGTTACTGGTTACTGGCCGCTGTGTTTTTTGCATTTATGACGCCGATCCTCCAGGAACGGCAGTTTGACAATACACAGATCGGGATCCTCCTGGGAATCCGGAGTGTGGCAGCTATTTTCAGCCAGTCCCTTGTATCGATTCTGGCAGACCGGTATGTAAAAAAGATTCCGCTGAAAAAGATCACGGCGGTGGTTGTCTTTACGGCAGCATTTGCAAATCTCATCTTTTTACTGTTTCCCATGGATTTTTTACCGACAGTGATCCTGTTTTTTGTGGTCGGAGCGGCTACTTACTGTATTTCACCTATGATCGATGCAGTAGCCATGGAATTTATGAAACTGGGAAGAAAGTTAAATTATACGCTGTGCCGCAGTGCCGGTTCCGCATCCTGGGCCCTTGCCTGTGTAGGAATCGGATGGATGATGTCAAAATGGGGGGCAGACAGCCTGCTGGTTCTGCACATTGTTTTTCTCGTAGTGTTAGGTGTTTTACTTTTAAGGGTTGAGACAGCTAAAAGACCTGAGATAAAGGAAGGCAGCAGTTCCACACAGCCCTCCGGGATCTGGCAGCTTTTGAGATCCTATCCGGGCTATGCCTGGTTTCTTATTGCCTACACATTGCTGTACATGAGCAGTACACTCGGCACCAACTTCCAGATCGATGTGATCACATCACTGGGAGGCGACCATACAAGCCTTGGTTATTCCGAGTTTTTAATGGCGATCGCAGAGGTGCCGGTGGTTTTCTTTTATGGAAAACTGAAAAAAAGAATTGGGCTGAACCGGGTGCTGTTTCTGATCTTTCTGTTCGGAACGGCGAAAGTATACTGCCAGAGTTTTGCACCGAACCTTCCCTGCTTTATGCTGGCCCAGTTGTGGCAGATGGTGAGCTGGGGAATGTCGTACACCGCCGTTGTGGATTATGTCATGCGGGAGGTGCCTACAAAGGATCTGGTCAAGGGCCAGGGACTGTTGACCGTAGCAGGAGCGGGCATAGGAAATTCTCTTGCATCGTATATAAGTGGTATCTTATACGATCATTTTAGTCTGACTGTTTTGCTGGGAGCAGGAACAGTGGCAGGGCTTGTCTCTGTTTTGCTTCTGATGGTGGCTCTGCAGAGTTCCACTGCCGGCAATGCAAATATATACAATACAAAAGAAAAGGAGATAGAATTATGAGTGAAAAAACAAAAGTAGAATTTTTATATTTAAGTGAAGAAGATATGATTGAAGCTGGTGTTCTGGATGCAGGCAAATGTGTAGATGTAATGGGCGAGGTAGTTTCCCTTCTCAGCAAAGGGGATTACCTGATGGGCGGCAAGGACCGCAATGCCCACGGCATTATGCTGAATTTTCCATTGGAATCCGATATTGAGGATTTTCCATTGAATGATTCCAGAGACCGCCGTTTCATGGCGATGCCTGCTTATCTGGGAGGGAGATTTCACCTGGCCGGCCAGAAGTGGTATGGATCTAACGGCCGGAATGTGCAGAAGGGACTGCCGCGTTCCATCTTGATGGTGACTTTGAATGATGTAGAGACCGGACAGCCGCTGGCTTATATGTCGGCCAATCTGCTCAGTGCCATGCGTACCGGAGCAATGCCTGGACTGGCAGCCAAATATCTTACTGCCAGCAAAACACCGGAAGTAGTATCACTGATCGGACCGGGTGTGGTAAATAAAACCTGTCTTATGGCTTACATGGCATTGTATCCATCCATTCATACCGTAAAGATCAAAGGCAGCACACCGACATCTAAGACAGCTCAGAGCATGAAGGAATTTATCGAAAAAGAGTTTCCATCCATTAAAAATATTGAGATCTGTGCCACATTGGAAGAGGCTGTAAAAGAGGCAGATATTGTCAGTGAGGCGGTATCCGTAGAGAAAAAAGATATTCCGGTCTTTCAGCCGGAATGGTTCAAAAAAGGTGCGCTGGTGATCACATCCGGCTCCATGCATCTGGATCGCGATTTTATGAACCATTCGGTTACAAAAGTGGTGGATAACTATGGAATGTACGAGCAGTATCTGGAAGATATGACCGAGGAAGACAAATATGATAAAGAAACCGGCAAGAAAAATACGCCGTGGTGTCCAGGCTGTGTATGGGCAGAAGATGTGATGGCAGGCCGCATGGAAAAGGAAAGTATCCAGACGCTGGGCGGTATTGTACGAGGTATTGAGCCGGGCAGGACATCCGAGGATGAACTGATCATTGTGAATGTAGGCGGTATGCCGATCCTGGATGTAGGCTGGGGCTATGAGTGTTATAAAACCGCATTAGAGAGAGGCATCGGAACCAAATTGAAAGTTTGGGATACCCCATTTCTGGCCTAAAGAGGACTATACATATTTACATAAGGAGGAAACGGTTATGGATCGAATTAAAGAACATCCGATTCTGGGGGCATCCCCGGAAGGGAAAATGGTATCCTTTACCTTTGATGGCAAAGAGTTGGAAGGAATCGAGGGTGAACCCATTGCAGCTGCCTTGAAAGCAGCGGATGTAATGGTACATCGTTATACGAAAAAGAGACACGAACCAAGAGGTATCTTTTGCGCCATTGGAAGATGCACCGATTGTGTCATGATCGTAAATGGCAGACCCAATGTAAGAACCTGTATTACACCTCTGGAAGAGGGCATGGAAGTAAAGACGCAGTACGGTGTGTCGGACACACCGGAAGCGGAGTAAGAAGGGGGACATACCAATGAAAATGGAACGATATGATTTAGTGATTGTAGGAGCCGGACCAGCGGGGCTTTCTGCCGCAGTAGAGGCGGCTAAGACCGGCATGAAGGTAATTGTATTTGATGAAAATGCAAAACCCGGCGGACAGCTTTTCAAACAGATACATAAGTTTTTTGGATCCAAAGAGCATAAAGCAAAGATTCGTGGATTTAAGATTGGAGAAGAATTATTGCAGGAAGCCAGTGACCTGGGTGTTACGGTACAGTTAAATGCCACGGTAGTAGGTTTGTATGACGAAAAAGAGATCACGGTGAAGATTGAGGATGAGATACGCCATGTAAAGGGCGATACGATCCTGATCGCCACGGGAGCCAGTGAAAATATGGTTACATTCCGGGGCTGGACAAAGCCGGGCGTCATTGGTGCCGGAGCGGCGCAGACCATGATGAACCTGCATCATGTAAAGCCAGGCAACCGGATACTGATGCTTGGTTCAGGAAATGTAGGACTGGTAGTAAGTTATCAGCTGATGCAGGCAGGCTGTGAGGTAGTGGCTGTCGTAGATGCCGCACCCCGGATTGGTGGATATGGTGTCCATGCGGCTAAATTAACCCGTATGGGAGTACCGTTTTACCTGTCCCACACCATTGTGGAGGCTGAGGGAGAAAAGGAAGTAACCGGTGTTACGATTGGAGAAGTAGGACCGGACTGGAAAGTAAAACCGGGGACCGAGAAGCATTTTGACGTAGATATTGTATGCCTGGCAGTGGGCCTGTCCCCGATGTCCCAGCTTCTTAAGAGCGCCGGCTGTGAGATGATCGAGGATCCGAAAAAAGGCGGCGTGGTGCCGAAATGTGATGAATATGGAGAGACATCCATTCCGGGTATTTTCGTAGCAGGAGATGTATCGGGCATTGAAGAAGCAAGTTCTGCCATGATTGAAGGAAGGATCGCCGGATATGCGGCAGCAGAACATCTGGGATTCCTTGACAGTGAAGAGAAGAAAAAACGGTCGGAAGCCAGTGAGAAAGCACTGGAAAGCCTCCGCCAGGGTATGTTTGCTCCAAAGAACCGTGGAAAACTCATTGAGAAAACCGAGGAAGGCATTCCGGTTTCTATGAACCTTTTGAAAAAAGGGTTTGTCAGTGACGACGAGATTGGACAGTATCCGGGGGTAACCCATGCGGTAGGAATCCATCCGGTTATGGAATGTACTCAGAATATCCCTTGTAACCCTTGTCAGGATGCCTGTCCGAAAGGATGTATCAGCATTGGAGAAAATATTACTTCCCTGCCAGTGGTGGTACCGGGATCCCAGTGTATCGGATGCGGTATGTGTGTAGCAGCCTGTTCCGGCCAGGCCATCTTTTTGGTGGATGAGGATACGGGAGATGGTTTTGCTACGGTCACTCTTCCATACGAGTTTCTTCCTCTCCCACAGAAAGGGGATAAAGGAAAGGGACTGGATTGCAGTGGCAAAGAAGTGTGTGAAGCAGAAGTAGTAGAAGTTCGCAGTGCCAAAGCTTTTGACCATACCAATCTGCTTACGATGAAGGTACCAAAAGAAATGGCTATGACGGCCCGGTTTTTCCGTGCTATATAGAAAGGGAGGCGTTACCATGACAGTTATGAATGACAGATCTGTGGATATAGGACCTTTTGTTCCACAGGAGGATGACGATATTTTGATCTGCCGCTGTGAGGAAATTTCCAAAGGAGAGATTCGTCAGGCGGTTCATGATGGAATCCGTACTATGGAGGAAATGCGCAGATATCTCCGCAATGGTATGGGGCTTTGCCAGGGACAGACCTGCGGCAAATTAGTAAAAGGCATTATTGCCAGAGAACTGGGCGTGAACATGACGGCATTAGAACCCTCTACTTCCCGCTCACCAATTCGTCCGGTTGAGATGAAAATCTATGGAAAGGATGGAGGTAATGTGTGATGAAAACGACAGCAGAAGTAATTATCGTTGGCGGCGGTGTCGTAGGAAATGCAGCTGCCTATTATCTGGCGAAAAGAGGGGTGGAAGTCATTGTTCTGGAGGGTAGTGACAGCATCGGGCATGGAGGATCCAGCCGGAATGGCGGTGGTGTCAGACAGTCTGGACGAGATGTAAGAGAACTGCCATATGCGATTTATGGTATTAAAAATATGTGGCCTACTTTATCCGAGGAACTGGGCGTGGATGTGGAATATGTCCGGAAAGGCAACCTGCGTTTGGGACTGAATGAGGACCACATTAAGATTTTGGAAGGCCTGACAGCCAATGCCCAGGGACTGGGACTGGATGTGACCATGGTATCGGCAGAGGAAGTAAAGGATATCTGCCCGCATTTGTCCGATCAGGTTGTGGGAGCCAGCTGGTGTCCTACGGATGGACATGCCAATCCAATGAAAACTACCCTGGCCTACTTTAAGAGAGCCAGAGAGTTAGGCGTTACTTTTATCTCTGGGGCAAAAGCAACAGCCATCAAAAAGATCCGTGGAAAAGCAAGACAGGTTGTGGTGGAAGATGGAACCATCTTTGAAGGGGAACACATTATCCTGGCAGCCGGTTATGAAAGCCGTTTTGTTGCCGATTCGGTAGGGATCAATATTCCAATGTATCCTTATTTTGGCTCAGCGATTGTTACGGAGGCACAGCCAAAGATGTTTGATATTATGTTAGGTGTGGCGACGGCTGAAATCTATGGTCACCAGTGCGCCCATGGTTCTTTTGTATTCGGAAGCGGAACTGGTCTGGAACCTACCAAAAAGCCGGATATGGATGATCTGAAACTTATGTCTTTAGAGGGTTCAGCTAACTGCCGCGGCATTATGAAGTATGTACCGAAGTTAAAAGACGCTAAAATTGTCCGTACCTGGGGCGGCTGGATGGATATGACGCCGGATGGTGTGCCGGTGATCAGTCCGGTGGAAGAAGTGCCTGGTCTGATCATTGCTTGTGGTATGTGCGGACATGGATTTGGTACGGCACCGGCTGTCGGCTATATGCTGTCACAGATGGTAGTCGGCGAGAAAACAGTATGTGATCTCACGCCGCTTCGTTATGACCGATTTAAGAGTTCTTTATGATGAAAGGGAAAATGACATCCGGATCCCCTTGGAGGCTGATCTTAGTCTTTTCACTGCCAATTTTGCTCAGTGGGCTTTTACAGCAGTGCTATAATATAGCAGATACCATGATCGTTGGACGCTTCCTGAAACTGGAAGCGCTGACGGGCATGGGTGCCACTTGGGCTTTAAATTATATTATTATCGCTTTTTGCCAGGGAGCAGGAATGGGAATTGGAATCCCTGTCTCTCAGCAGTATGGTGCCGGAAGGGACAAGGAACTCCGGCGCTTTTTTTATAATGGCATGTATGTGGCGATGGTGCTGGCGGTGATCATGACAGGTTTCAGCGTGGGATTCTGCCGTTTTATGCTGGTTTTGACAAAGACAGCACCATCTGTGTTAAATTATGCCTATGATTATATCGTGGTTATTTTTGCCGGAATTCCTTTTACTATTTTATTTAATGCCTGCTTTGGCATCCTCATGGCCTTTGGCAACAGTAAACTGCCATCGGTTGTCATGGGGATCTCTACCGTTTTTAATGTAGGACTGGATCTTTTGTTTATCCTTATTCTGGATATGGGAGTAGCGGGGGCGGCACTGGCTACTGTGCTTTCAGAGGGGGGAGCCGGCATATTCTGTTTTGTGTGGCTGTTAAAAAAGTATCCTATTTTGCGGCCGGAAGAAGATGAAAAAAGACTGCGGCTATCTTATATGGGGAAAGTAGTATTTATGAGTGTTCCCATGGGACTGCAATATTCGGTTACCGCGATTGGCGCCGTGATCCTTCAGACCAGCATCAATGAACTGGGCGAAGTGGCAGTGGCTGCTTACAGCATAGGAAGCAAGGTTAAGAGTTTATTTTTCTGTCCGCTGAATGCCATGGGAAGTGCCCTGGCAACTTTCACGGGACAAAATTACGGTTATGGAGATATGAAGCGAGTGCGCCGGGGAATCCGTTCAACCATTGTAATGGGGGTGTTGTACTGCATCTTGGTGATTGCAGTTGCCATGACTGCCAGCACAGTTCTGGCAGGTTTGTTTGTGGATGCGTCTGAGAGCCGGGCAGGGGAAGTGATTGCCTGTACGGCCCAGTTTATACGCTATATCGGGGTGTTTATGATGCTGCTGGCAGTGCTTTTTCCGGTGCGCTATGCCGTACAGGGAATGGGACACGGAGATAAATCGTTGTTCTCGGGCATGGCAGAAATGGCAGCAAGAATCGCCATGAGTCTCTGGGTAGTGCCGGTGTATGGTTTTACGGCGGTATGTATCAGCGAGGGAGTAACTTTTCTGGCGGGAATTTTGGTGATCGTGCCTATAGCATGGAGGATTTCGAGGTAAAAAGAAAGAATTTAGAATTTCACTTTACGATAAAAAAAGATTTGCACGACACAGGAGCAAATCTTTTTTTGATATGGAAATGCAGCAAACAGCCATAAATCCCTTTATATCTCCCGGATCACCCGGCAGGGATTTCCGGCTGCCAGACTGTGATCTGGAATATCATGAGTCACCACGCTTCCGGCGCCGATGACGCAGCCATTACCGATGGTGATACCGCCGATGACGGTTACATTACCGCCGAACCAGCAGTTATCGCCGATCCGAATTGGCTTTCCGTATTCCAGGTTATACACCTGTCCCCGGTCATCCACCTGGGCATTCCGTTCTTTGTAGTCCAGGGGATGCATAGGAGTCAGGAGAGAAATATTAGGTCCGAAGAACACATCGTGGCCGATGGTGATGGGACAAACATCCATAATGGTGAGATTATAATTGGCAAAGAAATTTTTGCCGGCATGGATGTTGATGCCATAGTCAACCTGAAGGGGACCCTGTATGAAAGAGCCTTCTCCCAGATCCGGGATCAATGTCTGAAGCAGTTCCCGGCGTCTTTTTCCCTTTGGTGCCACCTGGTTTTCGGAAGGTTCATTAAAAGTGGTATCCAGGTCTTCTGTGTTGAAAAGACGACAGTACTTTCTGGCCAGAAGCCGGCGATCGACCAAAGCTTTGTCAGAAGAATTGTACATGGCACCTGAGATCATTTTTTCGTACTCTGTCATAAAAGGGTCCCTCCTTGGCTGTTTATAAAGAATACTTTATTTTCCTGCCTTTTTATTGTAGGACAGGATAGAGAGGAATTCCCGCAGGATTTCGTTGGCTACAACCTGGGTCTGGCCGGTTGGGTCATAGGCTGGAGCAACTTCCACCAGATCCATGGCAACGATATTCAGTCCGGTTAGTCCCTCTCTGAGGATCTGCAGTGCCTCAGCTGTTGTGAAACCGCCTACGATAGGAGTTCCGGTACCGGGAGCTACGGCAGGATCCAGAAAATCGATATCAAATGTAACAAACACCGGTGTGTCACCTACGACTTCGCGGATCCGCTTAGCACAGGCTGACATGCCCATCTCATGGAGTTCATTACCAAAGATGATCTGCATACCGTGTTCCAGAGCAAAATCATGGTCTTCCAGTGTACCAAAACCACCGCGCATACCGATCTGGATAGCATGATCCATATCGATGCAGTCATGCTGGATGGCCAGACGGAAAGGTGTACCATGGTTGATGAGGGTATTGCCGTTTTCATCCGGCCAGTCCCATGTATCGGTATGAGAATCAAAGTGTACAAACGCAACTTTACCAAACTTTCTTTTTAAAGCCAGAAGTTCCGGATAAGACAAAGTGTGGTCACCGCCTACACCGATAGTTTTAACACCTTTTTCCAGCAGTTTGTATAACTGATTCTCCACGGCGTCCATATCCCGATCTACATAACTCAAAGGAATAGCAAAGTCACCGGTATCTACGGCTTTAAAATAATCAAAGATATCAATATCCAGTTCTTCATGGTATGGTTTACACTGTCCATACTGACGGATTCCTTCCGGGCCGAAACGGCATCCGGTACGGTTGGTAGTGGAAATATCAAAAGGCATGCCGTATAATGCTACATCAGCATCCTTTGCATCTTTGTCATAAGGGAGACCTAATAAAGTATGAATACCTGAATATACAGGACCTGCGTTATATATACTGCTCATATTAATTACCTCCATTCACTTTCTTTTTAGCCAGAGAACATACAACATCTGTTAAAATACCATCGGCTGCCTGTGAGGTGATCTCACCGCTGTCAAACATATAAGTCAGATTTACCAGATCAAAAGATTTCATCTGGATGGCAGGAATGATATCCCGCAGGATCGTACGAAGATCGTAGGTAGTAAAACCGCCGATTTTAGGGTTGTCCACTGCCGGTGCGTTGGTTGGATCCAAAAATCCCATATCCAGGGAAATGATACAAGGAAGATCGGAAACCGTTTCTTTTATGATGGTACAGATTTCTTCCAGCGTCATTTTGTGCATCTCATAAGCACTGAGAAGTTTCATGCCCTGCTCAAGGAACAAAGTGCTTTCTTCCTTGGAGTTGTAACCACCTCTTACACCTAACTGGATGGAGTGGGAAACATCGATCAGATCTTCTTTCACGGCATTTAAGATCACATTGCCGTCGTCTACAAAACTGCCATGTTCTGTGACACTTCGGTCATTGGTAAGATGAATGAGAGCCATTTTGCCATAAGCAGATTTTAAAGCTCTTAATTCGCCCAGAGTGACTAACTGGCCGCCGCCTAAGACAAGGCCGGTGACGCCGGCGTCATAAATTACTTTCAAACCGGTTTCAATGGCTGTCAGAGATGGGGTAGTATAACCATTTTTAACGGCAATTTCCCCCAGATCAGTTCCCTGTATATCTTCGCCAAGGACTTCCAGGTTGGTATTCCAGCCGTAGCCATTGCTAAAAGAAGCAAAGGAGCGGATTGCCATAGGGGCGAAACGTGCACCGCAGCGGTTGGCGGCAGCAGTATCAAAAGGAACACCCACTACTGCGTAGTCAACATCTTTCAGATCTTTGCGAAAAGCTATATTGTGAAATGTATGGAGGCCGGAAAAGACCGCCATGTCTTTATCGAATACTTCGTTCATAATTCATTTCCTCCTTATCATTTGGTATCAGCGTGATATCCCTTGTAGTCTGTGATGCCCTCTTTTTTGCAGGCGATCAGTGACATAAATTCAAAGGCTACACGGGCAGCTGCCATACAGGTGATCTCTGCATTATCATAAGTTGGGTTGACACAAACCAGATCACACCCCTTAATGTTTAAGCCCAGGAGACCTTTGCGGATCATCTCAAAAGCTTCCCAGGTCGTGAAACCGCCACCTTCCGGTGTACCGGTTCCCGGTGCATAAGCCGGATCCAGAAAATCAATATCGAAAGTAATAAAGACAGGAGCGTCTCCTACTTTTTTGCGGATGGCTTTGGCAACACCATCAATGCCGAGATTATGAGCCTGAGTAGCGGTAAGCATATCCATACCGGATGAGTGGGCAAAGTCGTGGGTCGTTTTTTCAGGAACCAGACCACGCATACCAATCTGAATGGAATGTTCTGTATCTACGCAGCCGTGTGTAATAGCGTCGTAAAAAGGAGTTCCGTGATCGAAAGGAGCATCGGCGTCCATTGGATGGTAGCCGGTGTCAGAATGAGAATCAAAATGAACAATGGCCAGTTTGCCATAGATTTCTTTGTAACCCATTAATTCGGGAAAGGCCATAGAGTGGTCTCCACCTAATGTGATCGGGACGGCACCGGTTTTGGCAAAATCAGCAATATGCTGTGAAATGGAATCAAAAGATTCTTTTGTATTTCCATTTTCTACCGGGATATCACCCCAGTCAATGGCATTCAATACACTGGTGGTGGCTACATTCAGATCCGGGCTGCAAGTATTTCCCAGATAAGCAGCACGGATGCCGGTAGGACCTAAGCGGGTTCCCGGTCTGGCCGTTGTCAGTGTATCAAAAGGAATGCCGGCAACGATGACATCCAAGTCATCGGAAAGTTCCTTTGAGTAAGGAAGCTTTGAAAAAGTACGGATGCCGTATCCGTCAAATCCAGTGTCGTAACTGCCATATTCGCCACTAGAATTTCGTTTTCCATCTTCTGCTAAAATATTTGACATAACATTTCCTCCTTTGTAAATCAGAATGAAAATCATTGATTTACTAGGAAGAATAAGCCTTTGGGTTACACAAATGTCAAGAGTTTTTGATAAAAAATTTTAAAGAGGTTTTACCGGAACCTGAATGGTGAAAGCAAATTCATCCTTTTCAGCGGCAATGGTAAGATCCACCGGAAAAAAGATCAGAGGGGATCCGGCCATGACAAGTTTCTGTTCCTTAATATAGGAAAGCAGGATAGAAAAAGCTCTTTCCTGGTTTGGCCAGCCGTCGTAACTGGTAATTGAAGCATAGGTGCCGGCAGGGAATTCATGATAATAAGGTTTGTTCTTTGGTTTTTTTACAAAAATAAAAGTAGTCCAGCGGCGCAAAAGAGCAGGGGGCTCTTCCTGATAAAAAGGAATGGCTCCTACCCGGTCCGAAGCCAAGATAGGGCTGATCTCATGCAGCATAGATTCCAGTTCGCTGTAGGAAAATCCCATATCTTCATCCGTTGCTACCTCGTCTCCTTTGGAAAGGTAATATCTGGCAGGGTATTCTGTTAAGGAAGGAGTCAGGGCAGCAGATCGGGGCGGAAGAGATTCCACAAAGCGTATTTTTTCTGCCAGACTGGCTTCTTTCTTTTTTAAGACCAGAAGTTCTTTGTGAAGTTCTTCATATCGGTGTTTCAAAATTTCCAGGGAATGATCTACACTGCGGTTGTGAAAAAATTCTTTAATCTCTTCCAGAGAAAAATCTAACTGGCGCAATTCTTTAATGGTGCCAAGCTGTTCATATTGGAGAATCGAATAATAACGGTAGTTTGTTTCCGGGTCAATGTATACCGGAGAAAAAAGTCCAATGCGGTCATAATGTCGTAATGTTTCTGTTGTCAGCCCTCTTAATTTTGCCAGTTGGGAAATCGATAAAAGATCTTTCATATGTACCTGTCCTTTCCTAAATGATGTTTTTTTTCAATTATAGAGATTAGCACAGGAAGAGAAAAAAGTAAAATAAATTTAAAATTAACCGTTGACTTTTGTGTAAGACAAAGGTATAGTATAAGGCACATACAGAAAAACACTTACTCAAAGGCGAGTTCACAAAATGTGAGCCCGCCTTTTTTGTATGGTACAAAAGACAAATAGGAGGTTGAGCCTATGGATGAGTCAAAAACCAGTGCCATAAAGAGCACACAGGATATGATAATTCTTACAAATCTGAGAAAACAGTATGGGGACTTCGTGGCAGTAGAGAACACCACACTGAATGTAAAAAAAGGTGAGTTCCTTACATTCCTGGGATCTTCCGGTTGCGGAAAAACAACCACCCTTCGCATGATCGCAGGATTTGAAGATCCTACAGAAGGAAGCATATTGATCGGCGGAAAACACGCAGAGCACCTTCCACCAAACAAAAGAGAAGTCAACACCGTATTCCAGAATTACGCGTTATTCCCTCATCTTACTATCCGGGAAAACATCGCATTCGGTCTGAAATTACAAAAGGTAAAGAAAGCCGAGATCAAGGAAAGGGTAGAGAACATTATCAAACTGGTAAAACTGGAAGAACATGCGGATAAGTCGCCGGATCAGTTATCCGGAGGACAGAAACAGCGAGTTGCCATTGCCAGAGCCATCGTCAACAATCCAAAAGTTTTATTGTTGGATGAGCCACTGGGAGCCCTGGACTTAAAACTCCGGAAAGAAATGCAGCTGGAATTAAAACAGCTGCAGAGGGAATTGGAGATTACATTCATTTATGTAACTCACGATCAGGAAGAGGCATTGACTATGTCAGACCGGATCGTCGTTATGAACAAAGGACGCATCGAACAGGTCGGTACCGCTCATGAAATTTATGAGAGACCACAGACAAAATTCGTAGCCCAGTTTATTGGCGAGACAAACCTGTTTGAAGATGTAGAGATCCTTGAAAAAAATGGAAATGATTATGTCGTTGCCATTGGATCGGAAAAAGTTTCCACAGACAGCATGAAGGATTTCAAACCGGGCGAAAAAGTTCATATTTCTATCCGTCCGGAGAACATGAAATTATCACGTACTCCGATGGAGGGAAGAGAGAGCATTGCTGTTACTTATGATTCCAATATTTATGTAGGAAATATAAGCAAGTTTGTAGTTTTTACAGACCAGGGAAGGAGACTGACCGCATCTGAGTTTTCAGAAGATGCAGGTACCTTCAATAAAGGAGACAAAGTCTACATCAACTGGATTCCGGAACGGGCCGTTATGATCCGCAAACAGGAAGACAGAGACGAATGATAAGATAGGAGGCAGCTTATGAAAGAGAGTACAGAAGAAAAAGTATTGACTGCCAGCCAGAGAAAAAGTCTGGTACGAAGAAGAAACATGATGGGACAGGGAACAACCATGGGACCGATGATGCTGTGGAATGCGGCACTGTTTATTTTCCCATTGATCTATTTGATCGTTCTTAGTTTTGCAACCAATTCCGGTTTTGGGAAAATGACTTATGGTTTGTCCTTTGAAAACTTTAAAGCCGTTTTCTCCGGCACTTATCGGACCGTTCTTTTCAGTTCGTTGAAAATGGCATTCTGGGTAACGATTCTTGTATCGGTATTTGCCTATCCATATGCTTACTTTGTGGCAAGAAAGCCAAAGAAATATCAAAGTTTATTGATCCTTTTGATCATGATTCCATCCTGGACCAACTCGCTCCTCAGAGTGTACGCCATCCAGAATCTTATGTCTACCAACGGAATCATCAATACAATCCTTGTAAATCTTCACATAGTAAATGAGCCGATTCAGATGCTCAGCACAGATTTTGCTGTTTACTTTGGTATGGTCTTTACTACTATTCCGTTTATGATTTTGCCGTTGTATTCCAATATGCAGAAAATTGACACTTCCGTTCTGGAGGCAGGAAGAGATCTGGGAGCTACTAACTTCCAGTTGTTCTGGAAAGTGATCTTTCCGGTAAGTCTTCCGGGACTTTCCAGTGGTATCGTACTTGTGTTTATCCCGGCTATGGCGAACTTCTTCATCACCGATATGCTTGGTGGAGGAAAGAGCATCAATGTTGGTAATGTGATCCAGAGTCAGTTCTCCACATCCAACAACTGGCCGATGGGATCCGCTGTATCCATAGTATTGATGGTGATCAGCTGTATCGTGATCCTGGGATGCAACAAGTTTGTAGATGTGAAAGCACATGCCAGAAAGGGGAGATAGCTTATGAAGAAAAAAAGACAGCTTGTACCAAACAGCTATATCATCATTATGCTTGCATTTTTGTACATTCCCATTATGGTTATGATCGCATTATCCTTTAACCAGTCAGCCATCAGTTCGGTGTGGGGCGGTTTTTCCCTGGATTGGTACAAAACCTTGTTCCAGAGACAGGATGTGATCAAAGCGGTATGGACTACGGTCCGTGTAACCGGCATCAGCACCCTGGTGTCTGTATCACTGGCAACATTGGGAGCCATCGGCTTTTACAAATACGATTTTAAGGGGAAATCCTTACTGGATTCCATGTTATATCTGCCGGCCGTTGTGCCGCCGCTGGTATTAGGTATTGCGTTGTTCTCTCTTTATAATATTTTACACATTCAGTTAGGAGAGCCGACGATCATCATAGCACATATTACATTTTGTACTCCGTTTGCGTTCAGTACCATCAAAGGTACATTGGATGGATTTGACCATTCCATTGAGGAGGCAGCCAGAGACTTAGGCTGCGGGCAGATGCAGGCTATCTTAAAAGTTATCGTGCCAAACATCATGCCGGGTGTTTTATCTGCAGCTCTGATGTGCGTCACCATTTCTATGGACGATGTACTGACCAGTTATTTCGTATCTGGTTCCGGACACAACACCTTGTCTATGTTGATCTACTCCCTTGTGAAAAAAGGAGTGAAACCGGATATCAATGCATTAAGTACCATTATGATCGTGCTGTCTGTGCTGTTGGGACTGATTTCCCAGATTGCCGGAAGCCGTTCAAAAGGAAGAAGCGAAGAGTAATCCTGGTATAAAACGGAAGATCTTTCCGGTTTATATAAAATTCTAAAGAGAAAAGAGGTAATTTCTATGAGAAAGAAAATGATTTGGAAAAAAATTGCCGCTATGGCAATGACAGCCATTATGGCAGTATCTCTTACAGCCTGTGGATCAGACGCAGGCAGCAGTACAGGTTCTGATAGCGGAGACAAAACTCTGGATGTGATTGCCTGGTCCAGTTTGTTTACAGACGCTCAGTGTCAGGCAATCAAAAAAGCAACCGGCATTACACTGAATGTAACACCATTTAACACGTTGGAAGAGTTATATACAAAATTAAACAGCGGCGGTGTGGATTATGATATGTGTGTCACCGGTGATTATATGGCAGCCACACTGATCAAGGCAGGTCTGGTTCAGAAACTGGACAAAACGGCGTTGAAAGAATCCTATGACGATCTGGATGATGCATTTAAGAATCCATCCTATGACAAGAATCTTGATTACTGTATGCCGGAAGGTGGTGGTACCGTAGGTATTCTGGTCAACCGGGATAAAATAAAAAATGAGATTAAATCCTGGAATGACCTGTTTGATTCATCTTTGAAAGGTCAGATCGTTATGCTGGATGACCAGCGTATCATCCTGGGACTTGGTAATGTGTTAAATGGAAAAGAGTTTAACAGCACCAATGAAGCAGATATCCAGGCAGCTAAGGACACCATGGAAAAGATCATTCCAAATGTGAAACTGTTCCAGAGTTTCGACCAGTATGATTCCATGGCAAACGGTGAGGCCAACATCATGGTTGGATGGAGTTATGAAGCATACAAAAATGTTTCTGAAAACAAGGGAAACTGGGAATACATTTATCCGGAAGAAGGCATGCACTGCTATGTAGATAATTACTGCATTTGTAAAACAACGGATAATGTAGATCTTTGCAACAAACTGATCAATTATATCTGTGGAGCAGATTTCAACAAAGTAGTATGGAAAGAAAATCCCGGAACCCGTATCGCTTCCAAGAAGTTTGCTGCTACACTGGATCTGGATGAATTAGGTAAAAAGATTGTTTATCCGCCAACCGAGCAGTACAACAAAGGATTGTATCTGACCGTATTGGATGATAGTGCCATGGGACTGTATGACACAGCATGGACTGAATTTAAACAGAAGGCTTCCATTCAGTAAGCCGGACAGAAGGGGGAGAACGCTCTATGTATTCAGCAATCGATACCGTCTGGGTATTGACCGGAGCTGTATTGGTGTTTGCCATGCAGGCTGGATTTGCAATGCTTGAGACAGGATTTTCCCGGACAAAAAATGCTTCGAATGTAGCAGCCAAAAATGTGGTGGACTTTCTTCTTGGTTCTCTGGCATTCTGGGTCATCGGATTTGGCCTTATGTATGCCGGAGACGGAAGTCTCATCGGTGGTTTGAAATTTTTTGCCAGCGGGAATTATGTAGATAATATACCAAATAAGGTATTTGTTTTTTATCAGTTAGTATTTTGTGCAACATCGGCTACCATTGCTTCCGGTGCATTGTCTGGAAGGATGAAGTTTTCTTCCTATTGTATTTACAGTGTTGTTATGAGTGGCCTGATCTATCCCATTAGTGGACACTGGGCATGGGGCGGCGGCTTTTTACAGCAGTTAGGTTTCCATGATTTCGCCGGTGGCGGTGTAGTTCACATGGCTGGTGGTACAGCAGCACTGGCAGGAGCTATGATCCTGGGACCAAGACTTGGAAAGTACAACGAAAACCGTACTTCCAACGCTATTCAGGGACACAGTATGGCACTGAGTGCCCTGGGTGTGTTCATCCTCTGGATCGGCTGGTTTGGATTTAACGGAAGTTCCACCATGGGAATCTCCCAGAGTGGCGATCTGGAAAAAGTTGCCAACATCTTTATGAACACGGCACTGGCAGGAGCTGCTTCCGGTACTATCACATTGCTGATCAGCTGGTTCCGTTATCACAAGGCAGATATTTCCATGACCTTAAATGGTATACTGGCCGGACTGGTTGCCATTACGGCAGGATGTGATGTGGTGACACAGGCGGGAGCAGTAGGGATCGGTATTGTGGCAGCACTGGTCATGGTGGCAGGAATCGAGGTCATTGATCTTCTGTTCCATATTGATGATCCGGTAGGAGCCTCCAGTGTACACGGTCTGTGTGGTATTGTAGGTGTGCTGATGACGGGATTTTTGTCTACCAAAGGAGGCCTTCTGCATGCCGGCGGTACAGCCTTGCTGAAGGCACAGGCAATCGGTGCTTTATGCATATGTGCCTGGGTGTTTGCAGCTATGTCGGTGTTGATGCTGATCATGAAATATACCATCGGCATCCGTGTGGATCATGACGCAGAGATCGTAGGTCTGGATCGGTCGGAACACGGTTATTCCGGAAGTTTCACGCCGCTTTTGACAGATGATTCGGCAGCTGAAAAGAGCAAAGGAGAACTTCGTACCATCGCCCATGAAGTGGAGGACGAAGGATATGTGTCTGATTATAAAGTCCGCAGTGTTGTGATCATAACAAGAGAAAATAAGTTAAACGACCTGAAAAATGCCTTGAATGAAATCGGTATTTCCGGTATTACGGTTTCCAGTGTTATGGGATGCGGTGTCCAGAAAGGACATATGGAAAGTTATTACCGGGGTGTGGAGGTAGAAGTAGAGCTGATCCCGAAAGTGCGGGTTGAGGTAGTTATTTCAGAAGTGCCGCTCCAGAGTGTCATCGAGGTTACCAAGAAGGTGCTTAAGACCGGTAATGTCGGTGATGGAAAGATTTTTGTATACGATGTAGACAATGTCATTCGTATCCGGACAGAAGAAGAAGGCGTGGCGGCCTTGTAAGAAAATAAAACAAATTGAGCGGTGTGTGGTTTTTCGTGAGAAGAACCGCAGGCGCTCTTTTGTTGGTTATAGAAATGGAGGAAGATCATATGCGATTAACACCAAGGGAAACGGATAAATTGATGCTGCATTATGCAGGCACCGTTGCCAAAGGCAGATTAGAGCGGGGGATTTTATTATCTTACCCGGAGGCGATTGCTTATATATCTATGAATCTGCTGGAACTGGCAAGAGAGGGAAAAAGTGTATCACAACTGATGCAGGCGGGTAAACAGATGCTTCGCAGCGAACAGGTGATGGATGGCGTGGCAGAGATGATCCATGAGATCCAGCTGGAAGTGACGTTCCCGGACGGAACCAAATTGGTTACGGTTCATGACCCGATCCCGGCCAGTGGAGCATTGGTGCCGGGAGAATATTTGATCGAAGAAGGAACCATCCGCCTGAATGAAGGAAGAAAAACAGTGGAATTAGAGGTCACCAATACGGCAGACCGACCGGTACAGACAGGATCTCATTTCCATTTCTTTGAAGTAAATAAAGAATTGTCTTTTGACCGGGAAAAAGCATATGGCATGCGGCTGGATATTCCGGCAGGAACGGCCGTCCGTTTTGAGCCGGGTGAGACGAAAAAGGTCACACTGACAGAAATCGGTGGAACCAGAGACGGGTACGGCCTCAGCGGTCTGGTAAACGGCCCGATGGATGATGAAAAAGTAAAACAGGCAGCCTTTGAAAAAGCAAAAGAGCTTGGCTTCAAAGAGATATAAGGAGGGAAATCAGTATGCAGGAAATTTCGAGAAAGGAATATGCGGCCATGTACGGTCCCACTACGGGAGACCGGGTGCGGCTGGCAGACACTTCCCTGATCGTGGAAGTGGAGAAGGATTATTGCGTGTATGGAGATGAAGCCAAGTTTGGCGGAGGCAAATCGCTCCGGGATGGCATGGGACAGGCCGTTCCTTTTTCCGATGAAGAATGTCTGGACATGGTCATTACCAGCGCACTGGTCATTGATTCCACAGGAATTTATAAGGCAGATATAGGTATTAAAGACGGAAAAATTTCCGGTATCGGAAAGGCCGGAAATCCCCAGATCATGGACGGGGTAACACCGGGGATGATCATTGGTGCCTCCACGGAAGCACTGGCAGGGGAGGGACTGATCCTGACAGCAGGAGGCATTGATACCCACATTCATTTTATCTCACCGACACAGATCCACACAGCCTTGTACAGTGGCGTCACTACTATGATCGGAGGTGGTGTGGGACCGGCAGACGGAACCAATGCAACCACTTGTACACCGGGAAAATTCAACATCCACAAGATGTTGGAGGCATCGGAAGGAATGCCGATGAACTTAGGCTATCTGGGAAAAGGAAATTCATCGGATCCGGAAGCTTTGGCAGAACAGGTAAGAGCCGGGGCCTGCGGTTTGAAACTTCATGAGGACTGGGGTTCTACTCCAAAGGCCATTGACACTTGTCTGTCGGTAGCAGACCGGTATGATGTGCAGGTATCCATCCATACAGATACTTTGAACGAAGGGGGATTTGTAGAGGATACTATGGCGGCCTTCAAGGGAAGAACGATCCATACTTACCATACAGAAGGTGCCGGCGGCGGTCATGCACCGGATATCATACGGGCAGCAGCCTGTGAAAATGTGCTGCCATCGTCTACCAATCCGACCATGCCATTTACCCGCAACACTATTGATGAGCATCTGGATATGCTGATGGTGTGCCATCACCTGGATAAAAATAACAAAGAAGATGTGGCTTTTGCCGACAGCCGTATCCGTCCGGAGACGATTGCGGCAGAGGATGTGCTGCACGACATGGGTATTTTTTCCATGATGAGTTCCGACTCCCAGGCCATGGGACGAGTTGGTGAAGTTATCACCCGTACATGGCAGACAGCAGATAAAATGAAGAAACAGCGGGGCACACTGGATCTGGACAATGAGAGAAATGATAACAACCGTGTCAAACGGTATATTTCCAAGTATACTATCAACCCGGCTATCACCCATGGGATTTCTGAGTATGTAGGTTCTGTGGAGACCGGAAAAGTGGCAGACCTTGTTTTGTGGAGACCGGATATGTTCGGAGTAAAGCCGGAAATGATCATTAAGAACGGCTTTATCTGCGCCTCCCGTATGGGAGATGCCAATGCGTCCATTCCGACGCCGGAACCGGTTGTATATACGGATATGTTTGGCGGCAAGGGACAGGCAGTAGATAAAACTTCCTTTACCTTTGTATCTCAGTATGCTTATGAACATGGCATTAAGGAAGGATTGGGATTGAACCGCAATGTCCTTCCGGTCAAACACTGCCGGGATATTGGAAAGAAAGATATGGTTTATAACAACCGTATTGCCAAACTGGAAGTAGATCCGGAGACTTATACTGTGAAGGTTGATGGAGAGGAGATCACCTGTGAGCCGGCGGGAGAACTGGCGCTGGCACAGCGTTATTTCTTATTTTAACATGGAACCGACAACCTGCCGCTAAAGAAAATGAGAGCGGTACATCATATAAAGGAGGAATAGAGAATGGTAGCAGAGAAGATTTTAGGAAACATCCAGGATAAACCACAGAAAAAGGCCATCATACCGGTGGCTTTTGAGTGGTTTGAACTGGAGAAAAAGAGAATTAAAAAGACAGCGGAAGATGGAACGGAATTTGGCATTTCCATCCCGGAGGTGTTAAAAGAGGGAGATATTCTGGGAGAAACGGAGTCAGCCCTTTATGTAGTACAGATCATAAAAACCCGGCTGATCCATATCCATGTCCACAAGATGCAGGAGATGGGACGGCTTGGTTTTGAACTGGGAAATAGACATTTGTCCCTGAAGATCACGGAACAGGATGTGTATGTTCCATATGATGAACCTACTTTTTCCTATCTTGCCAAACTGGGATTTGAGGTGGAGGAAGTGACAGAGGCCTTTACAGATTTTATCCAGTGCAAGGCACATGGCCACTCTCATGGACATGAGCACGCAGCGTCCCATACCCATTCTCACGGACATGAGCATGCAGCGGCTCACACCCACGCCCATGGCGAAGACTAGAAGGAGGTGGCGCCATGAGTGCATTATCTCTTCTTCAGATGATACAGATCAGCGACAGTCTTTTTCCCATTGGTGCCTTTACTTTGTCCAACGGACTGGAGACCATGGTGCTGCAGGAAAAACTGACCACCAAAGAGGATCTGTATCGGTATGTAAAAAATTATATGAAACTTCTTCCTTTTAATAATCTGGGGATCATGATGCTTGCCTGGCAGCGGGCAGACGATCCGGACTTTCTGCGGCAGCTGGATGAAGTGTCTATGGCTGTCAAGACGCCCAGGGAAGTGAGAGAAGGAACCGTGAAGCTGTGCCGGCGCTTTTTGAAATTGTGGAAACAGCTGCGGGAATATAAGAGTCTTGCCTGGTATCAGGAGGAAGTGAAGGAAGGACGGTGCATAGGAGACCACAGTATTGCTGTGGGACTGTATGCCAGAGAGATTGGACTGGAGCAGGAACTGGCAGGGGCCGTGTATGTGTACAACCTGATCACGTCCATTGTTACCAATGCGGTGAAAACCGTTCCGTTGAGCCAGATAGCCGGCCAGCAGATTCTGAATCAGGCGCTGGAGCAGGTGGAGGAATGTGTGGCAAAAGCAAAAGAAGTGGAAAAAGAGGATTTAGGGGTTGGTGGAACCCAGATGGATATAGCGGCCATGAATCACGAGACCTTGTATTCAAGGCTGTATATGAGTTAAGGAATGGAGGAATTGAATATGAGTTATGTAAAAATAGGAGTCGGTGGTCCGGTTGGTTCCGGCAAAACAGCGTTGATCGAGAGACTGACCAGGATCATGTCAAAAGAATACAGTATCTGTGTCATAACCAATGATATATATACGAAGGAAGATGCGGAATTTCTGATCAAAAATTCCGCACTGCCACCGGAGCGGATCGTGGGTGTGGAGACCGGTGGATGCCCCCATACGGCTATCCGTGAGGATTGTTCCATGAACCTGGAAGCGGTGGATGAGATGGCGGAAAAATTTCCGGATGTTCAGATCATTTTCATTGAAAGCGGCGGAGATAATCTGTCTGCAACCTTCAGCCCGGATCTGGCAGATGCATCTATCTATGTCATTGATGTGGCTCAGGGAGAGAAAATCCCACGAAAAGGAGGCCCAGGGGTAACACGCTCGGATCTTTTGGTCATCAACAAGACAGATCTGGCACCGTTAGTAGGGGCTGACCTGGATGTTATGGCGTCAGATTCACAGCGGATGCGTCAGGGACGGAAGTTTCTTTTTTCCAATCTTATGTCCATGGAAGGCGTGGATGAGATTATTGACTGGATCAAGAAGGATGTTCTTTTTGAAGGGATGGAATAGCCTATGAAAAGTAGTTTGAGACTGGAAACAGATTTTTCTTATGGCAAAACCAATATCAAGGATATATATTTTGAGGCACCGTACAAGATTATGTCACCCTTTGTCCAGGAAGATTGCACGGAAGTGATGCAGATGTGTGCCTCTGCCGGGATGCTCAGTGGGGATATGTTTGACCTGGAATTAAAGATCGGGGAACATTCCAATCTTTTATATACATCTCAAAGTTATGAAAAGGTATTTGCCAGTAAGGGAGAAAAGACTATCAAGAGAACCCGGATCCGGGTGGAAAAAGAAGCCAGGCTTCTGTATATGCCTAAGCCTGTCATTCCTTTTGCCCACAGTGATTTTATGGGAGAAAATGAGATTCATCTGGATCCCTCTTCTTCCTTTTTGTACTGCGATATTTTCAACTGCGGACGGGTGGCCATGGGAGAGCGGTTTCAGATGAAGCGGTATCAGAGTAAAACAAGGATTTATGTAGGAGATATACTGGCGATGGTAGACCACACCCTGTTAGATCCGTCCTGGTTTGCATATGATACGCTGGGACTGTGGAATAATTATACCCACAATGGACTGCTGTATCTGTATACCCCGGACGGGGAACAGAAAAGCCGGTGGATCCAGATGATCCGGGACTAAAAGCCGGATCAGGTGGAGGCAGGCTGTAGTGAATGTTGTCAGGGAATCCTTCTGCGAGTGCTGGGAAAAAGTGGCGATGCAGTGTATGATTATTTTGAGGATATCGCCAGGGAGGTGTGATCTTTTTCACAGAAAATCCATGGCAGCAGGCGGCTTAGGATCTGCCAGGACAGAAAGGCATACAGAGCACCTGCCACGTTGGTGCCAATGCGGAGAGCAATGGCTGTTTTCACACCAAAGAGAGAACCGGCAATGGAAAGTGCCCCAAAGGTGTTAAAGACGGTCTGCCAGGAGTAACCGGCAGAATATCCTACGCCGATACCGCCGATGACACCGATGTATGGATACAGCCAGGCCGGCAGGGTGTTATATAACACAAGGAAGATGCCACAGCCAAGGATGTTAAAGACACCTCTTTTCCAAGTACGGCCTTTGCTGTCTTCCGGAAAAGGAAGGCACACGCTCATGCAGGCAATGCCTGCCCACATAGCCCGGGGCAGGGAAAGCAGCTGCATGATAAACATAGCCGAGCAGACGATCCAGGTAAGGGATAAATACCACTGGCTGCGAGCAGATTTTAAGTTAAATTCACGGAACAGATCCAGAAAACTACGCCGGTAAGGGCGTTTTTTTTGATTCTTGTAAAAGACAAGCATACAGACCATCATGCTGACAAGCAGTCCCAGTACCCGGAGAAGATAGGCTCTGCCGGTAACATCGTAGCCGTAGAGCAGAAGATATCCTAAAACGAAGGTGGACTGGTTGTACATGATCACATTGTGACATCCAAGGATCATTAGCAGCAGGATGCTGATGAAATTTACCAAAAGAGATGCCGGTGCCGGCAGGGTGTTGGCCAGACGGGGACCGGTGATCAAAAGGGTAAAAATACCGGCAATACATATAAGCCCATGGGAGGTGCGGATGCCGAAGTCAGCCTGGCGCAGCACTAGAAGAGCCAGCAGAAAAACCACTCCGGCTACGCTGTTGTCAGAACCAAAGAGCATGCTAAAAAGTGTCACAAACACAAAGCAGAAGGCCATCACAAGATAGACTTTAAAATTATAGATAAGAATGTGGCGTCTTTTCTCTTTGGGATCGGTTGTGTTTTTGATCAAGGCTTTGGAGCCGGTTGAACTTAATTGTAATTCTTGATAAAAGGTCATAGAAAATTGCCTCCTTGTCGTAGGTAGTATGGCACACCATACTACGGAATGGGAAAAATGTCAAGGAGATGTTGTGATAACAGACAGGAAAACAAGAATTGAGATTTCATGTATTCCAAGGGATTTAATAATTGTTATATTTTATTATTAATTTTCTCACGAGCCCTTGAAAACACTAAGTTTGTGACAGGTGAGCTTCCCCTCAGATTTTCCCCTGTGTTATATCTTACCATACGAGTTTACGAACTCTGATAAGGGAAAAAATAAGGAAAAAAATTGTATAAAACAGTATAACACAAAATAAAACTGACATGGTGAACTGATTGAAATGCTTCTGATTTTTGCAACAAATGATTGATTGAACGATAAGGAGATTTGATACGATGAGAACGATATTTGC
>ENA-UOOA01000863-UOOA01000863.1-human-gut-metagenome-genome-assembly--contig:-P61old-NODE-863-length-55575-cov-6.871110_pt1 | contig 55575 bp, 45 predicted proteins | sample MGYA00242467_ERZ724014 | MGnify/ENA metagenome assembly ERZ724014 | reverse complement strand
ATTTCCGCGTTTAAAAGCGGAAAGAACAGCAACTGTGCCCGAAGTTCCAGTGATGTGTATCAAAAACGGAAATGGACTTTCGGCAGATATATTTTCTTCAGTTTCTCCCCAGTTGCTCCGTTGTCTGGTAGAGGCATTTAGTCATGTTGAATGATGCCGCTGTTTCACAGTTCAAAAAAGTTTATCTGGCCCACGGATATACGTATACAGATCATTCCAGAGACAGGCAAGTAGATCAGTATTGTGCTAATTTAAAGAGTCAACAACACATCATCAAATGTGGAACACATTTTTCTTTTCCCGTTTTAATTCACAAATCTCTTGTTTTTCCATCCCCTTAATTTTATAATAAGTACATAGGACTTTTATACAGCTTAATTTTTAATGTTAAAGAGTATTTTTCGGCAATTCTGATAATCAGATTCAATTTGCAGATTAATATTATTTATTTATAGAAACAATCAATACATAGGAGACGAATATGGGACAGTTACTAGATGAGGCAATTGTATTTGCGATCCATGCCCATGCCGGGCAGGTCAGGAAGATGGCGAATACTCCGTATATTCTGCATCCATTGGAAGTGGCATCGATTATTGCCACGATGACCGGAGATGAGAATACAATGGCAGCAGGTGTTCTTCATGATACCATTGAAGACTGTGATGTGGATCCGAAGGAAATCAAGCGTCGTTTTGGGGCGAGGGTATCAGCATTGGTTCAGAGTGAGACAGAGGACAAGTTGTCAGAGCGGCCGCCGGCAGACACATGGATGGAGCGTAAGGAAGATTCTCTTCTGATGCTCAGGAATACGAAGGATGAGCAGGTGAAGATTTTATGGCTGGCGGACAAACTTTCCAATATGCGTTCTTTTTACCGTGAATACTGCCAAAAAGGCAATGAAATTTTTCAGGCATTGAATCAGAAGGATCCTGCTATGCATGGATGGTATTATCGAACCATTGCCGGGTATCTGGAGAGCCTGAAAGATCAGTGTGCTTATCAGGAGTATACGGATCTTGTTGAAAAGGTATTCGGGGATAATTCCAATTAAGATATCCAACTGAGATAAAGGGGGGGAGCCATTAAAGGCGTTCAACTCAAATTACTTAAATCACTCAGATTAGTTAGATTATTTATGAGGAGAACTTTTCAGATTGTATTAATCATAGTGAGAAAGGGGTTACAAGACGATGGAAAATGTAACTTATAAAATGCAGGATAATACATTGGTGTTTGCTTTTAACGGAAAGATCAGTTCAGAGAATGCAGCAGCCGTAGAGGAAAAGGTCAATGAGATTATCAAGGCGCAGACACATGAGAATGTGGTTGTGGATGCGGAGAATCTTGAATATATTTCAAGCGCGGGTCTTCGTGTGATCCTTCGTCTCAAGAAGGCAGAGCCTTCATTGAAGGTTATCAATGTATCGGCTGATGTCTATGAGATATTTGATATAACTGGTTTTACAGAAATCATTACCATCGAAAAGGCTTATCGAAAGCTTTCAGTGGAAGGATGTGAAGCCATTGGCAAAGGTGCCAATGGTACGGTTTATCGTCTGGATCCGGATACGATCATCAAGGTTTACCACAATGCAGATGCACTGGCAGATATTCATCGTGAACGTGAGCTGGCAAGAAGAGCTTTTGTCCTTGGCATTCCGACAGCTATTCCATATGATGTTGTCAAAGTCGGTGATACATATGGTTCTGTATTCGAATTGCTGAATGCCAAATCTTTTGCAAAGCTGATCAAAGCAGAAGCTGAGAACATAGATCAATACGTTGGTCTCTATGTAGATTTGCTGCATAAGATCCATAGCACAGAGGTTAAACCGGAAGATATGCCGGATATGAGAGAAGTTGCCATTGACTGGGTGAAATTCCTGAAGGATTATCTGCCTGAAGATAAATGGGCGAAACTGCTGGCTCTGGTGGAAGCAGTACCTGTACGCCATCAGATGCTCCATGGTGATTATCATATCAAGAATGTCATGATGCAGGATGGGGAAGTACTGCTGATCGATATGGATACATTGTGTCAGGGACACCCTGTTTTTGAATTAGCTTCCATGTACAATGCTTATGTGGGATTCTCTGAACTGGATCACAATGTATCTATGGATTTCCTCGGAATTCCGTATGATACATCCGTTGCCATCTGGAAGAAATCTCTGCCATTATATCTTGGTACGGATGATGCAGACAAAGTGGCAGAAGTTGAGCAGAAAGCCATGCTGATCGGTTATACCCGTCTGATGCGCCGCCGCATCAGACGAAATGGATTTGACAGCGAGGAAGGCAGACGGGAGATAGAAAACTATAAGAACCATATCATCGAACTGCTTGATAAAGTTGATACCCTTGAATTTTAGGATAGTAAGCGGAAAATCCCGGCAATATAATTGTCCATACGGTTTACATGCAAAATCCGGCAGTGAATGACGACTGAAGGAGTATTCCTGTCATAGAAATAAGGAGAACACATTATGAATATCACAACAAAAAAAGAGAACACAACCCTTACCGTAGCCCTGGAAGGAAGACTGGACACAACCACAGCACCGGAACTGGAAAAAGCTCTCCAGGCAGCAGATGCCAGCGTCACAGAACTTATCCTTGACTTTGCAGGACTTGCCTACGTATCATCCGCAGGCTTAAGAGTCCTCCTCACAACCCAGAAAAAAATGAACAAACAGGGTAAAATGATCATCAGAAACGTATGTGACGACATCAAAGAAATCTTCGAAATCACAGGCTTCCTCGACATCCTGACCATCGAATAAAAAAGGCAATTCCCGCCAAACGTTTTGCGATGAGCATGTTTGGCGGGAATTTTATGATGGGGCTTTCCTCAGTATAAAGAATTTTGTCGAAATTTTTAGGGGGAGTTATCGACGGTTTTCGACAGCTGTTTTTATGTTTTTATGTTATATTGCTAATGCTTAGATATAAGCTGTAACATTTAGTAATGAATGGTAAATGAGGTGGAGAATATGAGAAAGGAAATCGTCGAATTTGAACAGCATTTTGAAGAACAGAGAATACGCAGTATGGCATGGTGGGACAATTCGGCCAAGTGCAGAGAAGAGAAGGCGGCTTCGAAGGAAGTGATGGATGATTATGAGCTTTTGAAGGGAAAGCTGACACCGGAAGCACGCATGCTGCTTGATCGGGTTGAGGAGGAGTGGTATCTGCTGAAGGAGGCAGAACTGCAGGCAACTTATATGCAGGGAATTTCAGACGGACTGGAGCTGGGAGCACAGAGACGACAGAAGCGCATTGGAATGACAGAGCATAAGTGCCGCCGTGTATCCTAGTATATCGCTATTCTGAAAATGATGTATGAGTGCACAGTTATTTCGAAAAACAATATACTGGGAAGACCTGACAAAGAGGGGGACGCTATTTCAAAGGATTTAGACAATCAGCGCAATGAGAAGTTCAATATTGGACAAAGACATATGACTTAATGCAAAAAATACTGTTAATATTCACGAAAAATGTCTAAATTGCAGGATTTTATTAATTAACTTGCAAAAAATTGCAAAAGTCTGTTGATTCCTCACCTTCCAGGAGTTATAATAAATACGCAATTTGTGTTATAAATTTAAGATATACATAGAGCGTGATATGCACTCGGTTATCAGGAAGGAATGTCAACTATTATGAGTAAGGCGTATGCATCAATGAGCAGAGAAGAACTGCTCTCTTTGAAGGACGAACTTGATAAGGAATTTCAGGGATATAAGGAGAAGGGACTGAAACTGGATATGTCCAGAGGTAAGCCATCTATTGCACAGCTGAATCTGTCCATGGGTATGATGGATGTTTTCCACAGTGAATCTGACCTGAAGTGTGAAGACGGCACAGACTGTCGTAATTACGGTGTACTGGACGGTATTCCGGAGGCCAAGAGATTATTGGCGTCTATTGCTGAGGTGAATCCGGACAATATTATGATTTTCGGTAACTCCAGTCTGAATGTGATGTACGATACTGTAGCCAGAGCTTATATGTTCGGCCTTCTGGGACATACACCTTGGTGTAAGCTTGACAAAGTCAAATTCCTCTGTCCTGCACCGGGATACGATCGCCATTTCAAGATTACAGAGACTTTCGGCTTTGAGATGATCACGATTCCGATGCATGAGGATGGTCCGGATATGGATATGGTTGAAGAATATGTCAACAACGATCCTGAGGTGAAGGGTATCTGGTGTGTACCGAAGTATTCCAATCCACAGGGCTATTCCTATTCTGATGAAGTTGTTAAGCGCTTTGCTGCATTGACACCTGCTGCAGAGGACTTCAGAATTTTCTGGGACAATGCCTACAGTGTGCATCATTTATATGAAGACAGACGTGATGAGATTCTTGAGATTCTCGAAGAATGTGCCAAAGCCGGCCATCCGGATATGGTCTTCAAGTTTACATCTACATCCAAGATCAGCTTCCCAGGTTCCGGTGTTGCAGCCATTGCCACATCTGATGCCAATATGGCAGATATCCGCAAGTACATGGTTGTCCAGACAATCGGCCATGACAAGCTGAATCAGCTGCGTCACGTCCGTTTCTTCAGAGACCGCTACGGCGTGGAGGCTCAGATGCGTCGCCATGCAGATATCCTGAGACCGAAGTTTGAGATGGTTGAACAGACACTGGAAGACGAGCTGGGCGGTCTTGAGATCGGTACATGGACCAAGCCTCTGGGTGGTTACTTTATTTCCTTTGATGCATTGGAAGGCTGTGCAAAGGCCATTGTTGCCAAGGCGAAGGAGGCTGGTGTTGTCATGACAGGTGCAGGTGCCACATTCCCATACGGCATTGACCCTAAAGACAGCAATATCCGTATTGCACCTTCTTATCCGACTGTTGAAGAGCTGGCTGTTGCAGCGAAGCTTTTTGCACTTTGTGTTAAGCTTGTCAGTGTTGAGAAGATTCTCGAAAGCAAATAGACGGAGTTTTGAAGGCTCATATGGAGGATAGATCCTGAAGACTCATATGGAAGATAGATGGACGAAAGCGATAGAATAAAGAGAGATTATAGCTTATAGAAGAACTGGAACTCCAATTAGGAATAAGCCGTTTACTGCCAATGATGATATTTCTGCTGTAGAATACTGCAGAGCAGAATATGTGATCACTGGGGCAGCAGGCGGCTTATTTTGTTGCGAAAAACATTTGATTCTGCTATAATAACTCTACTATACGTGTATGAAATGAGTGACAATCAATGGTACAGAACCTGAAACCTGTTGTTGAACTGAATAGTGAGGATTGGACAGAACTTTTGAAGAAGTATAAGCTTCAGAATGTGATGACATCCATTCATGTGCAGATGCTGTGGTACAGAATGCAGAGAGCATTGGAGCCGGAGATATGGTATGAGGTGCATGCGGATGAAGTTCTGGCGGCGGCGACTCTTGGTGGCGGCGTAGATAGGCTTTTGGAGGAATGGTCTGACAAAGGACAGATCCTTGACAGTTATGCAGCAGATTGTCTGGCAATGGAAGCACTTCAATGCCTGTATGGACTTTTGGAAGATGAGCTAGTGAAAACGAATGCATATATAGAAAGGTATCAGTTTCCTGACCCGGAAGAAGAGGGAGAGGAAAATATGGCGTACATTTTGAAGCAGCTTCAATGCAGTGAGACAATTGGATTGACAGATGACGGCACGTTGAGACCGATGAAATCGGTTGTTTTTATCGGCATTTTGACAGCAGACCAGAAGAAGCGATGCAGTACGATCTGCAGGGATTGCGGGCGTGTGGATTGTCCGAACCGTTATTCATTACATATGGGAAATTACAGAGAACCGGGGGCATTGAGATACAGTTATGGATATCAGAGAATATTTGGCAAATAATAGATTGATCACAGACGGCGCCATGGGAACCTGGTATGACCGTCTGACAGGCTACAAAGGAAATTTGGCGGAGCGCGCCAATCTGGAGAATCCGCAGCAGATCAGGGATATTCATCGCGCATATATAGAAGCCGGGGCACAGTTGATCCGGACCAATACATTTGCAGTTAACAGCATGTTTTTTTCAGCAGATGAAATCGAAGAGGTGCTGAAAGCTGCCTGGGAGAATGCCTCTCAGGCTGTCTCAGTCAACGGCAAAGATGTGTGGATTGCGGCAGATATGGGACCGATTGATGCGGATGAGACGAAATCTGACGGAGATGTTGAACAGGAATATGTCCAGTTATCGGACTATTTTTTGAGATTAGGAGCAAAAGTTTTTGTATTTGAGACATTGTCGGATTTTCGCTATGTAAAGAGAGCGGGTTCTTATATTAAGGCAAAGTGTCCGGATGCCTTTGTTGTGATGCAGTTCAGTTTTAATAGGAATGGCTATACCCGGTCAGGTATGAGTGTCCGTGCAATTTTGTCAGAAGCGGCATCGATGGCGGATATGGATGCGGTTGGTTTTAACTGCGGTGTGGGACCACTGCATTTATATGAACTTCTGAAAAATCAGAGCTTCCCTGAAGGCAAGTACATGACTGTGCTGCCGAATGCAGGGTATCCGACGGAACTCAGAGGAAGGACACTTTATTCTGAAAATGTTCCTTACTATGTAGAAATGATGGGCAGGATTGCGAATCTTGGATTTGATATTATCGGCGGCTGCTGCGGTACAACGCCGGAGCATATCAGAGGGCTGCATCATCTGTTGGTGAATAATGTGAAACCTCCGAAGAAGCTGATGCCTGCTGTATATAGCACTGACAGACAGAGCGGTTGTGGACAAGAAGCTGCTGAGGAGAAAACAGAGCTCATACAGAAACTTGAGCGGGGAGAGAAGATTTTTGTGGTGGAGCTGGATCCGCCTTTTGATGCCAATGATACAAAGCTCATGGATGGTGCATCGCTGCTTCGGGATATTGGTGTGGATATGATCACCCTGGCAGATTCTCCGCTGGCGAGACCAAGGGCAGACTCTATTGCTTCCGCCATCAAGATGCGCTATACAAGGCAGATGGAGGCGATGCCGCATATCAGCTGCCGTGACAAGAATGTGATCGCGCATCGTGCACAGCTCCTTGGCATGCATATGAACGGACTTAGGCATGCATTGATTGTAACCGGAGATCCGATTGCCCGTGGTGACAGGGAGAGTATTAAGAGCGTTTTTAATTTTAATTCTATTAAATTGATGAAGTATGTCCAGACTATGAACCAGGAAGTGTTTGGAAATCGTCCGATTTATTATGGCGGTGCATTAAATCACAACAACGGTTCTGCGGACAATATTGCAGCCAGAATGTGTTTGAAGATGGAGGCTGGGGCTCAGTGGTTTTTGACACAGCCGATTTATGGACAGGACGATATCGACAGGTTGAGAGAACTGAAAGAAAAGTCAGGCGGCAGGATTATAGCAGGTATTATGCCTCTGGTGAGTCGGAAGAATGCACTTTTTATTAAGAATGAGATGCCGGGGATTCATGTGCCGGAGCATGTACTGGAACAGTATGAGGAAGGTATGAGCAGGGAAGCTTATGAGGATGTGGCCGCAGCTATCAGTGTGGATTTGATGAAACGTCTGGAAGATGTATGTGATGGCTATTATATGATGACACCTTTTAATCGTGCAGCGTTAATCAAGCGAATTATTTTACAGGCGAAGAAGGAGTTAAGATAGATGACAAGAGAAGAATTTCAGCAATTATGCAGAACGAAGATTGTTTTTCTGGATGGTGCCACGGGAACCAATCTGCAGAAGGCGGGCATGCCCACCGGTGTGTGTCCGGAAGCATGGATTCTGGAACACCCGGATACAATGATGCAGCTGCAGCGTGCTTACTTTGAAGCAGGCAGTGATATTGTGCTGGCTCCTACTTTTACGGCGAACAGGATCAAACTGGATGAATACGGACTGGTAGATAAGATAGAAGAGATGAATCATCAGCTGGTAGCTATTTCAAAAGAAGCAGCTGGCGATAAAGGCTTGGTGGCCGGCGATATGACCATGACAGGCCGTCAGCTTGCACCTATGGGAGACATGGGCTTTGAAGAGCTGGTTGATATTTACAAAGAGCAGGCGGGCTATCTGGTGGATGCCGGTGTGGACCTTTTCATTGTTGAGACGATGATGAGTCTGAATGAGTGCCGTGCGGCATTAATCGCCATTCGTGAAGTGACGGATCTGCCGGTATGCGTGACATTGTCTTTTAATGAAGACGGAAGGACGCTTTTTGGTACAGATGCCAGCACAGCTATGGTTGTTCTGCAGTCTCTTGGAGCTGATGCGGTGGGTGTCAATTGTTCAACCGGTCCGGAACAGATGGCGGAACTTGTCCGTGAGATGAAGGAATATGCCAATATACCAATCATTGCAAAGCCGAATGACGGTATGCCGGAGGTCGTTGACGGGGAGACTGTTTACCGCATGACACCGGAAGAATTTGCCGAAGAAGCAAAGCTGCTTTTGGAAGCGGGAGCCGGTATTGTGGGCGGCTGCTGTGGTACGACGCCGCAGCACATCCGTGCATTTAAGGAAGCATCCAGGGCTTATACTGTACCGAAAGTCAGCAAAACTTACAAACGTGTGCTGGCTTCTGAACGTCAGACTTTGGAAATCGCGCTGGATGCCGGATTTAAGGTTGTTGGTGAGAGAATCAATCCGACAGGCAAGAAGAAACTGCAGGCAGCACTTCGTGAAGGTCAGATGGATATGGTCATGGACATGGCTCTGGCTCAGGAAGAGAAGGGGGCATCTATCCTTGATGTCAATATGGGCATGAACGGCATTGACGAGAAAGAGATGATGCTGAAGTCCATTGAGATCGTGACACAGGCGGTGAACCTGCCGCTGTGTATTGATTCCAGCCATGTGGATATTATTGAGGCAGCACTGCGTGTTTATCCGGGACGTGCCTTGATTAACTCTATTTCTCTTGAGAAGGAGAAGTTTGAGCATCTGCTCCCGATTGCACGCAAATACGGTGCGATGTTTATTTTGCTGCCTTTATCGGATGAAGGTCTGCCGAAGAATATTGATGAAAAGATCCGGATTATTCATACAATTATGGATCGTGCATTAGAACTTGGTTTTCATAAGGAAGATATTGTGGTGGATGGTCTGGTGGCAACCATTGGTGCCAACAAGAATGCGGCTATCGAGACATTGGATACGATTTCCTATTGTCATGATCAGCTTGAACTGGCAACTATCTGTGGCCTTTCCAATATTTCCTTTGGATTGCCGGAGCGTTCTTATGTCAATACTGCTTTTCTGACTATGGCCATTAGCCGTGGTCTGACTATGGCTATCGCTAATCCGTCACAGGATCTTCTCATGCATGCAGCTTTTGCTTCTGATCTTTTGATGAACCGTCCGGGATCGGATATCCGTTACATTGATCGCATGAATGCGTTTAAGGAAGCACAAACTGGAGAAAATGCAGCAGCGGCAGCGGTTGTCATGACACCAGGAGAGAAGATATTTGATGCCGTGATGAAGGGCAGTCAGGGAAGTATTATTAACCTTGTGAAGGAAGGTCTGGATGCAGGAATTGTGCCGGACGATATCATTCAGAAGCATCTGATCACCGCTATCCAGAAGGTGGGTGTCCTTTTTGAGGAAAAGAAATATTACCTGCCTCAGCTGATTGCCAGTGCGGAGACAATGGAGAAGGCCATTACGTATCTGGAGCCAATGCTGATCAAAGATGATGCGGAAGAAAAGGCAACAATCATCATGGCAACGGTGGAGGGTGATATTCATGACATCGGCAAGAACCTGGTGGTGCTGATGCTGAAGAATTATGGCTACAGAGTCATTGATCTTGGCAAAGATGTATCAGCAGAATGTATTGTTGAGACTGCAATTAAAGAACATGCGGCTATCATAGGTCTTTCAGCACTGATGACCACGACTATGATGAGAATGAGGGATGTGGTGGAGCTTGTTCAGGAAAAGCACTGCGGCAGTAAAGTTATTATTGGTGGTGCTGTTACGACACAAAGTTTTGCTGATGAGATTGGTGCAGATGGATATTCGCGGGATGCTGCGGAAGCCGTCCATCTGGTAGAACGTTTATTAGGAAAATAATGTTTCAGCATTTCCGGATGCTTTATGATTGAATAATGTCTGAAGGCAGAGAACTGAAAAGCTATCATTGCTATGAAACAAAACTATAGGAAGGATAAGAGAAAATGGCCAATATTATGGAAATTCATGATTTTTCAGCACCGGAGCTGGATATATATGCCCGTTGGACGGAGAACCAGTTGCTGAACCGCAAAGATCCGGAGAATGCCATGTTTATCGCTGAGAGTCCGAAGGTCATTCAGACGGCATTGGATGCAGGATATGAGCCTTTATCCTGCCTTGTTGAGAAAAAACATGTGGAGGGGCAGGCTGCTCACATACTGGCTCAGTGCGGGGATATTCCGGTGTATACAGCTGAATTTGATGTGCTGACCCAGCTGACAGGTTTCGGACTGACCAGAGGTATGCTCTGTGTCATGCGAAGAAAGAATCTGCCGTCAGTGGAAGAAGTCTGCAGGAATGCCAGAAGAATTGCAATCCTGGAGGATGTGATGAATCCGACAAATGTGGGGGCGATTTTCCGCTCAGCGGCAGCTCTTGGCATGGATGGCATTCTTCTGACATCAGCTTCCAGCAATCCATTGTATCGTCGGGCTATCAGGGTGAGCATGGGAACCGTTTTTCAGATCCCGTGGACGTTTATGGACAGCCAGATGTCCTGGCCGGAGTCGGCTGTGGGAAGACTGCATGATATGGGCTTCAAAATAGCTGCCATGGCACTTGATGACAATTCCGTCAGCATTGATGATCCGCAGCTGGTCAGAGAAGAAAAGCTGGCTATTGTACTTGGGACGGAGGGAGACGGACTAGCAGCAGGTACCATTGCAGACTGCGATTACACTGTCAAAATTCCGATGTATCATGGCGTAGACTCTTTGAACGTGGCAGCTGCCAGCGCCGTGGCCTTTTGGGAAATGCGGAGAAGATAAAAGCGTAAATGTACAGGATTATATAAAAGAGTAAAATAATAGAAATTCTTGAATATATAGACATGTAGTGATATAATTTTCATATAATTATGCTTGAGAGGTGATATATATGATAACATTACAAGAAACAATCCGTCCATCTGCTGATTTAAGGAATCATTATAATGAAATATCTCGGCAATGCAGAGAAGAAAAAGAAGTTGTTATTATAACTGTCAATGGACGGGGAGATACGGTATCTCTTTCTTATGAAGCATATAAGAATATGAAAGCTCGTCTGGAGTTATTGGAAATCCTGGCTGAAGCTGAAGAGGATGTAAAAAATAATCGAGTGGCACCGATGAGTGATACATTTGATGATTTGCGTACAATGCTGCAGGAGGGATAAATGGGAAGATATCGTATTATTCGGACTGACACTGCAGATGCAGGATTACGAAAGATAATTCTATATGTAGCGGTTAATTTTGGTAATGCAGTTGCATTAGAAAAGCTAGATAATATTGAGTCAGGAATTAATATCCTATCAGATAACCCACATGCGGGAATTGAACCCAGATATCCTGTATTAAAAAGACAGGGATATAAGGTGTTGGTGCTTGAAAAAGATTTAGTATTTTATAAAATCAATGAATCTCGAAAAGAAATAGTGATATATGCAATTGTGGACCAAAGGCAAGATTACCTGAACATTATCCGAGGGTTATAAATTATAGACGAATAATATAAATAAAAATACGCATACTGATACAGATTATTTATAGACAGCGGCGTCTTTAGAAAATATATGAAAAAGTTGTAAAATTTATTGATTCATAAGCAGGTGCTTTCAACGCGGCCGATCCTTAAACGGTGTTTTGTACCGTTTTAGTACCGCTGTCATCGTTGTGCAGCGAGAGCGTGACTGCTTAGAATCAATAAATTTTACAACTTGCATAAGACTTAGAAGACGCCGCGGCTAAAAGGAGGCTGTATCAGTATGCGTAATTTTTGTCCGATTTTAGATGTAAAGGCACGAGAAATTCTGGATTCCAGAGGAAATCCTACGGTGGAGGCGGAGGTGATCTGTGAAGCAGGCATTGCGGGCCGTGCTTCGGTACCTTCCGGTGCTTCTACAGGAAAGTTTGAAGCCCTGGAGCTGCGGGACCAGGATGAAAAGGATCGCTATGATGGAAAAGGTGTGAATAAAGCAGTTGCCAATGTGAATGTGGATATCAAAGATATTGTCGCAGGCCATTCTGTCACGGAGCAGATGCATCTGGATCGTATGATGATTGCCTATGACGGCACAGAGAATAAATCGAGACTGGGAGCCAACGCGATGCTTAGTGTCTCCATGGCATCAGCAAGAGCCGGAGCTGAGGCTTCCGGTCTTCCATTATTTCAGTATTTGGGCGGAATATATGCCCACATATTGCCAGTGCCGATGATGAATATCATCAATGGCGGTGCACATACAACTTCAGCACTGGATTTTCAGGAATTTATGATCATGCCGGTTGGGGCATGCTGCTTCAGGGAAGCTTTAAGGATGGGAACAGAGGTATATCATGTTTTGCGGAAGCTGCTGTTGGAGGATGGACATGTGACTGCTGTCGGTGATGAGGGCGGATTTGCACCGAATTTGAAAAATGCAGAGGAAGCCTTGGATTATCTGGTAAGAGCGGTCGAAAAAGCCGGTTATAAACCGGGAGAAGATGTGACATTTGCCATGGATGCGGCAGCCAGTGAGCTTTATAATGATGAGACAGGCAAGTATATTTTTGAAGGCGAAGGTCGGCTGAAGGGCAGTCCCGTTGTGCGTTCAGCAGATGAAATGATTGCGTATTATAAAAAACTGACGGAGAAGTACCCGCTGCGTTCTATTGAGGATGGACTGGATGAGGAAGACTGGGAAGGATGGGTGCATATGACTAGGGAACTGGGGGATCGAGTTCAGTTAGTGGGTGATGACCTGTTTGTTACGAATAGCGCAAGATTGCAGCGGGGAATACGGATGGGGGCTGCGAATGCCATTCTTATTAAGCTCAATCAGATTGGCTCTGTATCAGAAGCGATGGAAGCGATTGAGACAGCGAAAAGAGCCGGTTACAAAGTGATTGTGTCTCATCGTTCCGGCGAAACCGAGGATAGTTTCATTGCAGATCTGGCAGTGGGGGTTAATGCCGGCCAGATTAAAACCGGTGCACCATGCCGAAGCGACAGAGTGGCAAAATACAACCAGTTGCTGCGAATAGAAGATATGCTTGGAGCCGGTGCGGAATACGGTGTGTAAATCAGTAAAAAATCAAGCTAACCGACATTCATGGGGTGTCGGTTAGCTTTTTCTTTTGAAGAAATAAAAGATGATTTCATGGATTTTTCGGCTTGCTGCAATTATAATGCATAATTATGCAGAAACAATTGAAGTATGGCTGATCATATGGTACAATGAATTTATATGTTTTGGCGATAAATGTGTTTTAGAGCATACAAAGAAGAGGAGCGATTATAATGCCAGTTTTTGATTTTAATGCAGCACCGGAGGACAGCAAGCAGCCGGAGTGTACATATACAACATTTCAATCGAATGAGGAGATAGCTACGCCGGAGAAGCCAATTCTGATCCTGGACAATGCGAAACGTCAGTGGCAGCACCACTCGTGTGGTATGTTTACGAATCCTGTGAAGCGGACTTCCTTTGAATTTCAGGAGGAAGACGGCACATTTTCAGCGGATATCCTGAAGATTGATTCAAGATTCGTCAGTCTGCTGAAGTGGTTGGGAGAGAATCATATCAATGTGAGACTTTCGGGACAGAACAGAGCGGAGGGGTATGCTGTTTACAAGATCCGTGAGATCGGTTTCGGCGGCGGTACAAAGCTTTCTGCGGAAGACGGCTTTTTACAGTTCATGATCGAACGACTGCTGGCCAGCAATGCACCGGCAGAAGAACAGGTGGATGAAGAATTGGAGGAAATGGGCGATGATATGAAGCTCACCAGCCTGCAGAGTATTACGGATTTTATGAATTGTGCGGGAAGAACGCTTCCGGACAATATCAGAATTTGGGCCAGAAGAAATCTTGCGGTTGCAAGATCTCATGAGGTGTCACCGGAAGAGCGCAGACATGCCCAGCGCGCCCTGTCCATTATGATGAATATTCAGTGGAAGAATAATTATTTTGAGGCTATTGATCCAAAGGAGGCCCGCAGAATCCTTGATGAGGAACTTTATGGCATGGAGCGGGTGAAACAGCGTATTATCGAGACCATTATTCAGATCAACAGAACCCATACATTGCCGGCCTACGGCCTTTTGCTTGTGGGACCTGCAGGTACCGGTAAGTCTCAGATCGCCTATGCGGTGGCAAGAATTCTGAAACTGCCTTGGACAACTCTGGACATGAGTTCTATCAATGACCCTGAGCAGCTGACCGGAAGCTCCCGTATTTATGCCAATGCCAAACCGGGCATCATTCTGGAAGCTTTTTCTATGGCGGGGGCATCCAATCTTGTCTTTATCATCAATGAGTTGGACAAAGCTGCTTCCGGCAAGGGCAACGGCAATCCATCTGATGTATTGCTGACCCTTTTGGATAATCTTGGATTTACAGATAATTACATAGAATGTATGGTGCCGACGGTGGGGGTTTATCCGATTGCCACAGCCAATGACAAGAGCCAGATCAGTGCACCGCTGATGTCACGTTTTGCAGTGATTGACATTCCTGATTATACGCCGGAAGAGAAAAAGATTATTTTCTCCAAATTTGCATTGCCGAAGGTACTTGGCAGGATGCAGCTGAAACCGGAGGAATGTATTGTGGCAGATGAGGCATTGGATGCTATTGTGGAACGCTATGCAGACACAACTGGTATTCGTGATCTGGAGCAGGCGGCAGAACATATTGCGGCCAACGCCCTGTATCAGATTGAAGTGGATCATAAGCAGAGTGTAACTTTTGATGGGCCAATGGTCAGAAAGTTACTGGATTAAGAATAGACTGAGGAGATAAGGGATAATGGAAGAGAATAATAAGAAAAGACAGCTTCAGAGAGCCGTTGTTGTTTTTACGCTGGTTGTATGTTTGTCGGCTATTGCCGGAGGCCTTGGCTCGGCGACATTTTCCAATTATTTTAAAGAGGTCTATCATGTGGACAGTGCCCAGAGAGGGTTCCTTGAAATACCGAGAGAATCGCCGGGAGTTTTGTGTGCATTGATTATTTCAGCACTGGCAGGATTCAGCGATATCGGCATTGCGGCTGTTTCCCAGGTGTTGGTGATGGTTGGTCTGATGGTGATGGGGGCGTTTAGTCCGTCCTATGGCATGATGATGATTTTTCTGTTTATCCAGTCTTTGGGTATGCACCTGTTTATGCCTCTCAACGATGCCATCAGTATGGATCTGGCCAGAGAAGGTGAAGTCGGCAAGACGCTGGGTAATTTCAAAAGCAAAGCAAATATGTGTACGATGGTGACTGCTTTTGTTATTTTTGCAGGCTATCGTTGGGGATTCTTCAGTTTTGAGGATAAGGTTTTGAAACCTTTTGTCATTGCAGCAATTTTGTCGCTGATTGCAGCCGGACTGTTGGTTTATATGAAGAAAATTATGCCAAGGACGCAGATTCAGGCAAAGACAAAGAGCAAGTTCGTCATGAGAAAGAAGTACATGCCGTATTATCTGACGCTGGTTGCCTATGGCTGTCAGAAGCGAATCAAGCTTGTGTTCGGACCGTGGATTATTATCGAATTGATGGGAAAAGGTGCAGATACTGTGGCGCTGCTTGGAATTGTGACCTCTTTTATCGGTGCATTTTTCAGCAAATATCTCGGAAAAATGCTGGATGAAAAAGGTTTGAAGTATACGATGCTCTTCGAGGGAGGATATCTGCTTGTTGTGATTGCAGCCCTTGGCGCAGCGGCGGGTGCTCTTGAAAGAGGCGGTCTCGGCAGTCACGGTATCTGGGTTTTCCTTGTTTATTGCCTGTACATACTGGCATTTCTGCTAGAGCAGTTTAATATGGTACATGCCTTCATGATGAGAAAATTGGCTATTGATCCGTCGGAAGTCACAGCCAGTCTGTCGGTGGGGCTGAGTCTTGACCACATTCTGGCCATCACTGTTTCAGCTGTACTGGGGGTCATTTGGGAGAAGTTCGGTGCAGAATATGTTTTCTTCCTGACTGCAGCAACGTCGTTGATGCAGATTGGTGTGGGCCTCTATATGGGGAGACAGCTGGCAAAGCAGGAAATGCAGCGTTAAAATGAATAAAGATTGAGATATAAAGAGTTCCGGTTTTTATGGTACTTGCATGAACAAAAAATCTCTGCAAACCTTTGGCGATAAGCCTGATTGCAGAGATTTTTTTACGTAAATCCACAAAAGCCACATTGCCCTGCTGGTCAATTATGAATTAAAAATAAAATAAGAGAGTCATGAGATGTGGCTTGACAAAACTGAACTTACTGTATATACTGTATATATACAGTAAGTAAGGAGGCAAGGGCGTGAATATTTTTATAGATAATAAAAGCGGTGCTCCGATTTATGATCAGATTTATTCACAGATCAAGGCGGAGATCATCGGCGGTGACTTGCAGGAAGATGAGTCTCTTCCTTCTATCAGGAGTCTGGCGAAGGATCTGAGGATCAGTGTGATTACAACGAAGCGCGCCTATGAGGAACTGGAGAAGGAAGGATTTATCTATACAGTTGCAGGCAAAGGCAGTTTTGTGGCACCGAAGAATGTGGAATTGCTTCGGGAGGAGAACTTGAAAAAGATTGAAGCTTATATGCAGGAGATACAGAGGCTGGCGGTATCCTGTGGGCTGGGTTTGGAGGATATCATCGAAATGTTTCGTGTTCTGGAGGAGGATTAGAGAATGAATGCATTGGAAATCAAGGATTTAAGCAAAAACTATGGGAATTTTAATTTGTCTCATCTGAATCTGACATTGCCCGGCGGCTGTATTATGGGCTTAGTTGGTGAGAATGGCGCAGGAAAGAGTACAACCATCAAGCTGATCTTGAATATGATACACCGGGATGGCGGAAGTATTTCTATATTAGGAAGAGATAATGTGACAGAGATGCAGTCATTGAAAGAAGAGATCGGCGTTGTGTTGGATGAAGTTGGCTTGCCGGAGTGTCTGAACAGGAGGCAGGTTGGCAATATTATGGCCCTCACTTTTAAAAACTGGGATTCAGACTATTTTGAAGCACTTTGTGTGAAACTGGGAGTTCCGGATCAGAAGAAATTTGGTGAGTATTCCAAGGGCATGAAGATGAAGATCGGCATTGCAGTTGCTATGTCTCATCATCCGAAACTGCTTATTCTGGATGAAGCCACAAGTGGGTTGGATCCGGTTGTGAGAGATGATGTACTTGATCTTCTGAACGATTTTACAAGAGATGAAGATCATGCAGTGCTTGTTTCGTCTCATATTGTCAGTGATCTTGAGAAAATCTGTGACTATATTGCATTTATGCATCAGGGTCAGTTGGTGCTGTGCGAGGAAAAAGATAGGCTGACAGAGTTGTATGGTTTGATTCGATGCAGTGCCGAGCAGCTTAAGGAACTGAATCCGCAGGCTGTGATTGGAAAAAGTGAGTCACCATATGGCGTTGAAGCTGTTGTAAGAAGAGCGGAGCTGCCAGCAGGCTGGGAAGTCAGCACGATTGATATTGAAGAATTATTTGTGATGATGGTAAGGGGGAGAGCATAATGAAGGGATTATTGTTGAAGGATTATTATATGCTTTTGAAATATTGTCGGCCATATGCTTTGATTGTATTGATATTTGGCGTGTGCTCTCTGGCTGATGGAGGTAATTTGTTTATGCTGGCCTATCCTGCGGTGTTATGCGGTATCAATTCAGTATCTTTATTGGCCTATGATGAAAAAAGCAGGTGGCAGCAATATTGTGAGACAATGCCTTATACGAGAAAACAGGTAGTGGATTCAAAGTATCTGCTGTCATTTTTACTTATTGCTGGGCTGTCGGTTGTGTTAGCAGCTGCACATAGTCTGGTGGGTGCGGTAAGAGGTATTTTTAATCCAGTATGGGTATTGAATATTTTTTGCCTTATATGGAGTGTCGGACATGCATTTTCTGCGATTTGTCTGCCGATGATTTTTAAATACGGTTCAGAAAAAGGCAGGGTGATGTATATTGCTGTTGTTGTCGTATTTTGTGTAGCATTTGTCAATTTTGGCGGATATGATTTCTCAGAGGTTTCACAATTATCCGGAGCATTTGCGGTATTTGCGGAAAATCCGATTTATATGGTTGTGTTGGCTGTTATTGCTGCAGTGTTATTTCTGGGGTCTATGAAACTTTCGGAGCAGTTTTATATGAAAAGAGAGTTATAATAGAATGTAGAAATTCAAATAGGCAACAATTCATTTGGTCAGAATTGAGTTTTTGTATCAGGAGTTGCCGAGAAGTCTTGCATATAACAAAAGCACGTATTGTTTCAGATGATTTCATTCATTGAAGGAGATTATGAAATATACGTGCTTTTGCTATTTTATTAAATTCAAGTAACTGTTCAGAGCTAACCTCCAAAATGCTGCGCATTTCGTCGGTGTGGCGTATCCGCCAAATAAAATTTCAAAAACAGTCTTAAAAATGCAAGCATTTTAACTTGTTTTTTGAAATTTTGCTTGGCTCTGAACAGTTACAAATTCAATTAGTTCAGTACATCATCAAAAAGATGGGGCAGTGATTCGGCATCCGGATAATCCTCTATACATCCAGATAATGTTTCAGCAAAGCCTGTGTGCCCAGATCCCCAAGGCCTTTGGCTTCAAGATCTTTGTAAATAGCCAGAACAGCTTCTGAAATAGAAAGGTCTGCACCAGCTTCACGGCCTTCTTCTGTGGCAATATTCATGTCTTTGATATAATGTTTGATGAAAAATCCGGGGTCAAAGTCACCTTTGAGCATACGCGGTGCCATATTGCTCATCTGCCAGCTTCCTGCTGCGCCGGCACTGATACTGTCAAGCATTGTCTGAATATCAAGACCTGTTTTTCTGGCATAGGTGATGGCTTCGCAGACACCGGCAATACAGCCTGTCAGGGCAATCTGGTTGGCCATTTTGGTATGCTGCCCGCATCCGGCAGCACCTTCATAAATAATATTGGTGCCCATAGCTTCAAAAACAGGCATGGCCTGCTCAAAGATATCTTTGTCGCCGCCCACCATGATGCTTAATGTGCCGGCTTTGGCACCGGAGTCACCGCCGGAAACAGGTGCATCTAAGGCGTGCTTGCCGGCTGCTTTGGCTTCATCATAAATCTTAGCAGCCAGTTTTGGGCTGGAAGTGGTCATGTCAATGAGAATGGCATTGTCTTCGGAATTGGCAATGATACCCTTTTCGCCAAAATAAGTTTCTTCCACATCCTTTGGAAAACCGACAATGGTGATGATGACGTCCTGACCTTTAGCACATTCAGCGGCAGAATCACGCCAGATGGCACCTTCTGCGATAATTTCTTCAGCTTTTGACTTTGTTCTTGAATAAACTGTTACCTGAAACCCTTTTTTCATCAGATTGCGGATCATGGACTTGCCCATGACACCGGCACCGATAAAACCAACATTTTTAATCATGATACATGCCTCCTAAAAAGTTTTTGGTATCTGCCAAATCAAATTGTTTTGATTTACTTTATTATAGAAGTGTATCATATCATAAAGTTTACGACAATGGCTGAAGAGAATATACGGAATGTATACATGAGGTATTGAGAAAAAGCCTTTTGCAGCAAAACAAAATTTTCTAACTTTAAACAGATAAAATATTACTGCAATTCAGTGAAATCTATTGACAAACAGAGGACATATTGCTAAAATAAGCGTTGACAGTCATGCCGAAAGAAGGCAGGCTTGCCGGGAATGCATGCAGGTCGCTTCGGGGAAAGGATGTAATTGAACATGAAAGAACGCAAGAAGATATTAACGATGCTGGTGGAGAATAACTATGGTGTTACCAGTCGTGTTTCCGGTATGTTCAGCAGACGAGGCTTCAACCTGGACAGTTTTACAGGATGTGATACACTGGATCCAAGATTTTCCAGAATTACAGTAGTTGTTCATGGTGATGAGCAGGTACTGGAACAGATTGAGAAACAGGTCAGAAAGCTGGAAGATGTGATCTATGTGACAGATTTGACAGCAGTAGATTCGGTCTGTCGTGAACTGATGCTTGTGAAGATCCGGGTACTTCCGGAAAACCGTCAGTCTATTATGGCAGTCAGCAGCATTTTCCACGGCAAAGTGGTGGATGTGACAAGGGATTCTATGATCATCGAGCTGACAGGCAAACAGGAAAAACTGGATGCATTTATTAATCTGCTGGATGGCTATGAGATACTTGAAGTTGCCAGTACAGGCCTGACAGGTCTGGAACGCGGTTCAGAGTGTGTTGTGCCTTTGAAGGCGAAGAGCTTTTAACAGGCAGGAGTGATAACAGAATAATAGGTATTTATTATCCATTATTAATACATTTATTTTTATACTATCAGGAGGTTTCATAACAATGGCTAAGATTTTTTATGAACAGGACTGTAATCTCTCATTATTAGAGGGCAAGACAATCGCCATTATCGGTTACGGCAGCCAGGGACATGCTCATGCAAAGAATTTAAAGGATTCAGGATGCCATGTCATCATTGGTCTTTACAAAGGCAGCAAGTCCTGGGCTAAAGCTGAATCAGAAGGTTTTGAAGTTTATACATCTGCAGAAGCAGCTAAGAAGGCTGATATCATCATGATTCTGATCAATGATGAGAAACAGGCTGCACTTTACAAAGACGAGATCGAACCAAACCTGGAAGCTGGCAACATGCTGATGTTTGCTCATGGTTTCAATATCCATTTCGGAACAATCGTGCCTCCTAAGGATGTTGATGTTACAATGATCGCACCTAAGGCACCTGGTCATACAGTAAGAAGTGAGTATGTAGCAGGTAAAGGTACACCTTGTCTGATCGCTGTAGAACAGGATGCAACAGGCAAAGCTCAGGAACTGGCTTTAGCTTATGCACTTGGTATCGGCGGAGCAAGAGCAGGTGTTCTGGAAACAACATTCAGAATCGAAACAGAAACTGACCTTTTCGGCGAACAGGCAGTCCTTTGCGGTGGTGTTTGTGCACTGATGCAGGCTGGTTTCGAAACACTGGTTGAAGCTGGCTACGACCCAAGAAATGCATACTTCGAGTGTATCCATGAGATGAAACTGATCGTAGACCTGATTTATCAGTCAGGCTTTGCCGGCATGAGATACTCTATCTCCAATACAGCAGAGTATGGTGATTATATCACAGGTCCTAAGATTGTTACAGAAGATACAAAGAAAGCTATGAAACAGATTCTTTCCGATATCCAGGATGGTACATTTGCAAAAGAATTCTTACTGGATATGTCTGATGCAGGCAAGCAGGTACACTTCAAAGCAATGAGAAAGAAAGCTGCAGAACATCCATCAGAAAAAGTTGGTGAAGAAATCAGAAAACTTTACAGCTGGAATGGCGAAGACAAACTGATCAACAACTAATTCTTCTGTTTTTCAAGAGAATAACGATAAGAGAGGTCATCACTCGAAAGAGGGATGGCTTCTTTTTTTTGTGACAAGCGATACGTTTAAACACATTTTTTTGAAAAGAAATTAACGATGGAAACGTTTCATTCGGAAAAAACACTTTCCAAACGGAAAGGATACCGTTTGGAAAAAGACAAATTGTATTTAAATAAATACAATTAAATTTGGCTAGTCTGCTCACAAATCAAATAAATATTTGTGAATAAATGCTAAAACAATTAAAATATAAACTGAAAATAATGTTAAATAAACATCGAAGTCTGACAATAAGAGCGTTAAACTATAAATTATTGTTGACTATAAAACAATTTGGTGCTAAGATGAAGACATCAAAGGAACTGAAGGCTCGAGCATCAAGTCATTTTTTACACAATGAAGGGGGGACAACATATGAAGACTTGTTTACAGGAAAAATACGGTTTGTTTATTAATGGTCAGTGGCAGCCGGCTTCTGACGGAAAGACATTTAAGAGCTACAATCCGGCCAATGGCGAACTACTGGCAGAGTGTGCACAGGCGACAGATGCAGATCTTGATCTTGCTGTAGATAGTGCATGGAAAGCATGGGATTCATGGAAACAGACAACACCTGCAGAGAGAGCGAAGATTCTGAATAGAATTGCGGACATTATCGATGAGAATGCAGAGCATCTTGCAATGGTAGAGACATTAGATAATGGCAAACCGATTCGTGAGACAATGGCAATTGATATTCCTTATTCGGCTGAACATTTCAGATATTTTGCAGGTGCTGTTCTGGCTGAAGAAGGAACGGCTTCTATGCTGGATGACAATACAATGAGTCTGATTCTCAGAGAGCCGATTGGTGTTGTTGGTCAGATTGTACCTTGGAATTTCCCATTTTTGATGGCTGCATGGAAGTTGGCACCAGTTCTTGCAAGCGGATGCTGTACCGTCTTTAAACCTTCTAGCACAACATCTTTGAGTGTGCTTGAGTTTGCGAGACTGATTCAGGATGTTCTTCCGGCAGGTGTCTTTAATGTAATCACAGGTTCCGGTTCTGGCGTTGGCAATTCAATGTTAAAACATAAAGGTTTCAGAAAACTGGCATTTACAGGTTCTACAGAGGTCGGCAGAGATGTCGCACTAGCAGCGGCAGAGAAACTGATTCCGTCCACACTGGAACTTGGCGGTAAATCAGCAAATATTTTCTTTGATGACTGTAAGTGGGATATGGCATTAGATGGTCTGCAGCTTGGTATTTTGTTCAATCAGGGTCAGGTCTGCTGCGCTGGTTCAAGAGTATTTGTCCAAGAAGGTATTTATGACAAGTTTGTAGAAGCTGCTGTGAAAGCATTTAATCATGTGAAAGTCGGTCTTCCGTGGGAACAGGATACACAGATGGGTTCACAGATTAATGAAGGGCAGCTTAAGAAGATTCTTTCCTATATAGATATCGCAAAATCAGAAGGTGCAACTATTGCTTGTGGCGGTGAGAGATGTACGGAAGGTGAACTTGCAAAAGGTGCATTTATGAAACCGACACTGATCACGAATGTTACAAATGATATGCGCGTGGCTCAGGAAGAGATTTTCGGACCGGTTGCATGTGTGATCAAGTTCAAGACAGAGGACGAAGTGATTGTGATGGCCAATGACAGCAAATACGGTCTTGGTGGTGCCGTATGGACAAGAGATATCAATCGTGCGATCCGTGTATCAAGAGCGATTGAAACAGGTAGAATGTGGGTCAATACTTACAATGCGATTCCGGCAGGTGCACCGTTTGGTGGCTACAAGCAGTCTGGCATTGGAAGAGAGACACATAAAGTGATTCTTGAACATTATACACAGATGAAGAATATTATGATCAATCTTTCTGAAGCACCGTCAGGCTTTTATCCTGAAAAATAATAGTGAAAGACAATAAAAAACGGATGTTTAATTTTAAATGAGCCGTAAAAAAACAGCATTGTGAAAGAGAATTTCGCAATGCTGTTTTCAGTGCTAAGAAACGAAATCAATGAAAGCGTTGAGAAAACGGTGGGATGATCGGCCTCTTTTCCAGGCAAATCCAATTTCTCTCGGGTGAATAGTCTGCGGGGTGGGGATTTCGACGAGAAGGCCGCTTTTCAGGTCGTCAGCGACAAAATCTCTGATGACACAGGCAATGCCAAGACCGGTTCTGGCGAATTCAATCAGAAGGTCCATTGTTGTGATCTCAATCAGATTGGAGGCATGAATGTGATTTTCCTCAAGGAAATAATCAATAAACTGCCGGGATGCATTGGCTTTGTCAAGAAGCATTAGTGTGCCGGCATTGAGCAGATCCAGGCCGGAGACCTGTGTGCGCATCTGAAGATTGTTGAGATAGCTTGGCGTACAGACGAAAACATCCTCGATTCTTCCCTGTGAAACAAAGGAAATATGTCCGGTGTCTTCCGGTTTGGCCACCAGGCCAAGATCAATAGAGCCGTCTCTGAGCATATCCAGTGTATGGTTGGTGGACTGGCAGGAAATATTGATACTAATATGCGGATACTGCGCAATAAATGTTTTCAGATAAGGCAGCAGGCGGTACCTGCAGAGAGTTGTGCTGACGCCGATGGTAAGGTGCCCAAGTCCCATATCACGAAAGCGGGAGAGTTCCGCTTCTCCTGCTTCAAGAGAGTGGAAAGCGTCCGATACATGATGAAAAAGCAGCAGCCCTTCTTCTGTCAGAGAAACACCACGGGAGGTACGTTCGAAGAGGTGTGTCTGAAGTTCGTTTTCAAGACTGCTGATGGATTTGCTGATGGCAGGCTGACTAATGTAGAGCCGTCTGGCAGCAGCGGAGATGGAGCCGCATTGGGCAACGGTATAAAAAATGCGGTATAAAGAAAGGTTGGTATCCATGGATTTTCCTCCTATAACTGTAACTTATAACCAATATTCGTAATATATATTTCTATTATACATCTAATTATGGTACAATAACAACACTGGAATTTCAACAGAAAAAGGACGGCAAATGACACCAGTTTTACCTGGTGTTTTTAGTTTTATACGTTAACAAGGTAAATTTTTACGTAATTACAGTTGAAATTCCCCAAAAAATAGTTTATTATAGATTTTAACGCAAATGCAAGGCCGTTTGTCCGGGAAAGGGAGATTATCATGAATTATAAGATTGCATTAATTAAAGGTGACGGTATTGGTCCTGAAATTGTAGATGAGGCGGTGAAGGTGCTGAATCAGGTTGGAGAGAAGTATGGTCATACATTTGATTATACAAGAGTACTGATGGGGGGAGAGTCCATTGATGCCTGCGGTGTACCATTAACAGATGAAGCCATTGCACAGTGCAAAGCAAGCGATTCTGTACTGATGGGTTCTATCGGCGGCAATACGACCACATCACCATGGTACAAACTGGAGCCATCCCTTCGTCCGGAGGCTGGTTTGCTGAAGCTTCGTAAGTCACTTGGTTTATTTGCCAATATTCGTCCGGCTTATCTGTATGATGAATTAAAGGCAGCATGCCCGATCAAGGATGAGATTATCGGTGATCAGGGATTTGATATGGTGATCATGCGTGAGCTGACAGGCGGTCTTTATTTCGGTGAGAGAAAGACGGTTGAGGAGAATGGGGTCCTGAAAGCTTACGATTCACTGACTTATGATGAGAACGAGATCAGAAGAATTGCCATCAAAGGTTTTGAGATTGCTATGAAGAGACGCAAGAATGTCATTAGTGTTGATAAAGCCAATGTACTTGATTCTTCACGTTTGTGGAGAAAGGTTGTTGAAGAAGTGGCGAAAGATTATCCGGAAGTGACATACTCCCATATGCTGGTTGACAACTGTGCGATGCAGCTTGTAAAGAATCCGGGGCAGTTTGATGTTATTCTGACAGAGAATATGTTTGGTGACATTCTTTCTGATGAAGCAAGTGAGATTACAGGTTCCATCGGTATGCTGTCATCCGCCAGCCTCAGCGAGACAAGCCTTGGTCTGTATGAACCAAGTCATGGCTCTGCACCGGATATTGCAGGAACGAATCAGGCAAATCCGATCGCAACTATTCTTTCGGCGGCTATGATGCTCAGATATTCATTAAACCTTGACAAGGAAGCAGATGCTATTGAAGCAGCAGTTAAGGCTGTTTTGAAGAAAGGACTCAGAACGGTTGATATTATGTCTGAAGGCTGTACACAGCTTGGCTGCAAAGAAATGGGCGATGCTATCGCAGCAGAGATTCAGTAAATTTTTGGTTTACACAGGAAGTTATGTTTCATGTGAAGACATACAGAAGTTTGTGGCAAAAGGTATAGAGATAAATACATATAGATATTTTTTCAGGAAGGAATTAATAGAATGAAGAGTGATAATGTAAAAAGCGGTATGCAGCAGGCACCGCATCGTTCCTTGTTTAATGCACTGGGGATGACTCAGGAAGAAATGAAGAAACCACTTGTAGGTATCGTAAGTTCCTACAATGAAATTGTACCGGGCCATATGAACCTGGACAAGATTGTCAATGCAGTTAAGCTTGGTGTTGCCATGGCAGGCGGTACACCGGTTGTTTTCCCGGCAATTGCTGTCTGTGACGGTATTGCTATGGGGCATATCGGTATGAAATATTCCCTTGTAACACGTGATCTGATCGCAGATTCCACAGAGGCAATGGCTATTGCCCATCAGTTTGATGCATTGGTTATGGTGCCGAACTGTGATAAGAATGTTCCGGGACTTCTGATGGCAGCAGCCAGAGTGAATGTGCCGACTGTATTTGTCAGCGGCGGTCCGATGTTAGCCGGCCATGTAAAAGGACAGAAGACGAGCCTTTCCAGTATGTTTGAAGCAGTCGGTTCCTACGCAGCAGGCAAGATGTCTGAGGAAGATGTGCTTGACTATGAACAGCATGCTTGTCCGACCTGCGGTTCCTGTTCCGGTATGTATACTGCCAATAGTATGAACTGTCTGACAGAAGCCATCGGCATGGGCCTTCAGGGCAACGGCACAATTCCGGCTGTTTATTCCGAACGTATTAAATTGGCAAAACATGCGGGGATGAAGGTTATGGAACTTCTTGAGAAGAATATCCGTCCGAGAGATATCCTGACAGAGAAGGCATTTATGAACGCACTGACAGTGGATATGGCCCTGGGATGTTCTACCAATACAATGCTCCATCTTCCTGCTATTGCCCATGAAGCAGGTGTTGAGATCAATCTTGATATTGCCAATGAACTCAGCGCAAAGACACCGAACCTGTGTCATCTGGCACCGGCCGGTCATACATATATGGAAGAACTCAATGAAGCAGGCGGTGTTTACGCTGTAATGAACGAATTGAATAAGAAAGGACTTCTTTATACAGACCTGATCACTGCAACAGGCAAGACTGTTGGTGAGAATATCAAAGGCTGTGAGAATAAGAACCCTGAAGTGATCCGTCCAATTGACAATCCATACAGCCAGACAGGCGGCATTGCTGTACTGAAGGGTAATCTTGCAGTGAACGGCAGCGTTGTTAAACGTTCTGCAGTTGTTCCTGAGATGATGGTACATGAAGGACCTGCACGTGTCTTTGACTGTGAAGAGGATGCCATTGCAGCGATCAAGGGGGGTAAGATTGTACCGGGAGATGTTGTTGTTATCCGTTATGAGGGACCAAAGGGCGGACCTGGCATGAGAGAAATGCTGAACCCGACATCTGCCATCGCAGGCATGGGTCTGGGCTCCAGTGTGGCACTGATCACAGACGGACGTTTCTCAGGTGCCTCCAGAGGTGCCTCCATCGGGCATGTTTCTCCGGAGGCAGCACTTGGCGGCAATATTGCGCTTGTTGAAGAGGGTGATATTATCAAGATCAATATTCCTGAAAATACATTGAATGTCGATGTTTCTGAAGAAGTGCTTGCCGAGAGAAGAGCAAAATGGCAGCCAAGAGAGCCGAAGGTTACAACAGGTTATCTGGCACGTTACGCTGCACTTGTTACAGACAGCAGTAAGGGTGCAATCCTTCAGGCTCCGACAGTATAGATATCGGAAGGGAAGAATAGAATGTTATTAACAGGAGCAGAAATTGTAGTTGAATGTCTGAAAGAGCAGGGTGTGGATACAGTTTTCGGCTATCCCGGCGGTGCGATCCTAAATGTGTATGATGCGCTTTACAAACACAGCGATGAGATCAGACATGTCTTAACTTCACATGAGCAGGGGGCTTCCCATGCGGCAGATGGTTATGCCCGTGCAACAGGTAAAGTTGGTGTGTGTCTGGCAACATCCGGACCGGGAGCAACCAATATTGTTACAGGTATTGCGACAGCTTATATGGATTCCGTTCCGGTGGTCGCTATCACCTGCAATGTCAATGTCAATCTTCTTGGCAAAGATAGTTTTCAGGAAATCGATATCGCCGGTATTACAATGCCGGTGACAAAGCATAATTTTATTGTTAAAGATGTGAATAAACTGGCGGATACCATCCGCCGTGCCTTTTCCATTGCCCAGACAGGTCGTCCGGGCCCTGTCCTTGTGGATATCCCGAAGGATGTGACCGGTGCAGAGGCTGAATATGAATATAAGAAGCCGACATCGATCAAACGGAAGGCAGATCAGATCAATGAGGAAACTGTACAGGAAGTCATCGGTCTGATAGAACATTCTTTAAGACCTTTTATTCTCGTGGGCGGCGGTGTGATCCGTGCGGATGCGGCAGATGAACTCAGGGAATTTGCAGCTAAAGTGCAGGCGCCGGTAGCAGATACATTGATGGGCAAAGGTGCATTTGACGGCAGAGAAGACGCTTACACAGGTATGGTTGGTATGCATGGTACCAAGACATCCAATTATGGTATTACAGAATCCGATCTGCTGATTGCCATCGGTACACGTTTTTCTGACCGTGTTCTGGGCAATGTCAAGGCATTTGCCAGACATGCGGATCTTGTACATATTGATGTGGATGCTGCGGAAGTCAACAAAAACGTTATGTGCAAGTATTCGATTGAGGGCGACGCCAAGGTGGTACTTCAGATCTTGAATCAGAAACTTCAGCAGCAGGATCATGAGCCGTGGATGCGTCATATCCGTGAGATGAAGTCACGTTATCCGATGAATTACAACCATGAAGTACTGACAGGGCCAGGTGTTGTCGAGAGTATTTATAAGGCAACAAACGGTGATGCGATTATTTGTACAGAAGTTGGGCAGAACCAGATGTGGGCTGCGCAATTTTATAAATATAAAGAACCTAGACAGTTTATCTCATCCGGTGGTCTTGGCACGATGGGATATGGCCTTGGTGCTGCACTTGGTGCAAAGCTGGGATGCCCGGACAGAACAGTAATCAATGTTGCCGGAGACGGTTGTTTCCGAATGAACATGAATGAGCTGGCAACAGCTTCCAGATATCAGATTCCGGTCATTGAAGTGGTTGTCAACAACCATGTACTTGGTATGGTCAGACAGTGGCAGACATTGTTTTATGGCGAACGCTATTCAGCAACAGTTTTAAATGACAGTGTTGATTATGTAAAGGTTGCCGAAGCCCTGGGCGTGGATGGCCGACGCGTGACAACACAGAAAGAATTTGATGAAGCCATTCAGTGGGCGATCAATTTAAAGAAGCCGGTTCTCATTGATTGTATGATTGATCCGGATGATAAGGTATGGCCGATGGTTGCTCCCGGAGCATCCATTGCAGATACATTTTCCGAGGAAGACCTCGACAATTAATATCCGTAAACCACCTTTTGGTTTAAATATATTATAATTCATCTAAAAAGGAGAGAAGAAAAATGAGCAGAGTTTATAACTTTTCAGCAGGACCAGCTGTACTGCCTGTTGAAGTATTGCAGGAAGCAGCGGATGAAATGCTTGACTACAGAGGTACTGGCATGTCAGTAATGGAGATGAGTCATCGATCTAAAGCTTTCGACAATATTATTAAAGAAGCAGAAGCTGATTTAAGAAAGCTCATGAATATTCCAGACAACTATAAGGTGTTGTTCCTTCAGGGTGGTGCTTCACAGCAGTTTGCCATGATTCCTATGAACTTCATGAAAAATAGAAAAGCGGGATATATCCTGACTGGTCAGTGGGCTAAGAAAGCATTTTCAGAAGCTAAGATCTTCGGCGAAGCTGTCGAATTAGCCTCATCAGCAGATAAGACATTTACATATATTCCGGATTGCAGTGACCTGCCGATTACGGATGATATGGATTATGTGTATATTTGTGAAAACAACACAATTTATGGTACTAAATACCATACGTTGCCAAATACAAAAGGTAAATTACTGATTGCCGATCAGTCCTCATGTTTTTTATCAGAGCCTGTTGATGTGACAAAATATGGTATGATTTATGCCGGCGTTCAGAAGAATGTAGGCCCTGCTGGTACTGTTATTGCCATCATCAGAGAAGATCTGATTACAGATGATGTTCTTCCGGGTACACCAACCATGCTGAAGTACAAGACTCAGGCAGACAATGATTCTCTGTACAATACACCGCCTTGCTATGGTATTTATATCTGCGGCAAAGTCTTCAAATGGCTGTTAAAGACGGGCGGCCTTGAAGAGAGAAAGAAAATCAATGAAGCCAAGGCAAAGATTCTCTATGATTTCCTTGATCAGAGCAAAATGTTCAAAGGTACTGTTGAGAAGGAAAGCCGTTCTATCATGAATGTTCCTTTTGTAACAGGTGATGCGGATCTGGATGCCAAATTTGTTGCAGAAGCCAAGGCAGCCGGTTTTGAGAATCTGAAAGGCCATCGTACCGTTGGCGGTATGAGAGCCAGCATTTACAATGCAATGCCTACAGAAGGTGTTGTAGCTCTTGTTGATTTTATGAAGAAGTTTGAGGAAGAGAATACAAAATAGGCCGAATTGTCCGGAGGTAATGATCATGAAAATTAGTTGCTTAAATCCAATTGCTGCTGTAGGAATGCAGCTTTTTACAGATGCTTATGAGAAGGTTGACGATTTTTCTGCAAGTGATGCAGCACTTGTAAGAAGTGCCAGTGTTCATGAACTGGAACTGCCGGATCAGCTGCTGGCAATCGCCAGAGCTGGTGCGGGTGTCAATAATATTCCATTGGACAAATGTGCAGAAAAAGGTATTGTTGTCTTTAATACACCGGGTGCCAATGCCAATGGTGTAAAGGAAGCTGTTCTTGCAGGTCTTTTCCTTGGCGCAAGAGATATTGTCGGCGGCGTAAACTGGGTTCAGACAGTGAAGGAAGATCCGAATGTGGCCAAACTTGTTGAGAAAGGCAAGAAACAGTTTGCCGGCACAGAGATCATGGGCAAGAAGATCGGCGTAATCGGTCTGGGTGCCATCGGTGTTCTGGTAGCCAATGCCTGTGTGGCACTTGGTATGGAAGTTTACGGTTATGACCCGTTCATTTCTGTTGACGCTGCATGGAATCTGTCAAAGGATATCAAACATATTGCCAATGTTGAAGATATCTATGCAAATTGTGATTATATTACAGTGCATGTACCTTTGATGGACAGCACAAAGAAGATGATCAATACAGATGCATTTGCGAAGATGAAAGATGGCGTCATTGTGCTGAACTTTGCACGTGACCTGTTGGTAGATGATGATGCCCTTGAAGCAGCCATTGCAGCGGGTAAGGTCAGAAAGTATATCACAGATTTCCCGAATGCAAAGACAGCTCAGATGAATGGCGTTGTGGCCATCCCTCATCTGGGTGCTTCTACAGAAGAATCAGAAGATAACTGTGCAGTGATGGCAGTGAAAGAATTGAGAGATTATCTTGAGAATGGTAATATCACACATTCTGTCAATTATCCTGCTTGTGATATGGGTATCTGCAAAGCCGCCGGACGTATTACAATCTGCCATAAGAATATCCCGAATATGCTGGGACAGCTGACAGGTGCATGTGCGGCTGAAGGTATCAATATTGAGGATATGACCAACAAGTCCAAAGGCGACTGGGCATACACAATGATGGATATCGGTTCCGAGGTTTCAGAAGCCCTTGTTGAGAAACTGGCAGCTATTAACGGAGTTGTAAAAGTACGAAAGGTGAAATAGCTTTATGGCCAATGTCAAACCTTTTCGGGCAATCAGGCCGTCATCTGCGCTGGCTGCGCAGGTGGCGGCTTTGCCTTATGATGTCTATAACAGAGAAGAAGCAGCGGAGAAAGTGAAAGGGCATCCTTTGTCTTTTCTTAATATTGACCGCCCGGAGACACAGTTTGATCCATCTATGGATATGTATGCGGACTGTGTTTATGAAAAAGCAAAAGAAATGCTGGACAGAGAGATTGCAGAGGGTGTTTTTGTTCAGGATGAACAGAAATGTTATTATCTGTATGAACTGACCATGAACGGCCGAACACAGACAGGCATTACTGCTTGTGTATCTATTGATGATTATCTGCATCAGGTTGTCAAAAAACATGAAGATACGAGAGCGGAGAAAGAACAGGACCGTATCCGGCATGTGGATGTCTGCAGTGCTCAGACAGGACCGATTTTTCTGACATACAGAACCAATCCGATCCTTTCTTATATCGTCTGTCATGTGAAGGAAGAATTGCCTGTGTATGATTTTGAGGCGGAAGATGGCATACAACACAGAGTGTGGATTGTTGATGATGACCTTGCGGTAGCTGCCATTGAAAAAGCCTTTGCGGCTGTTGATGCCTTGTACATTGCTGATGGTCATCATCGTGCAGCCAGTGCCTTTAAAGTGGGCATGAAGCGGCGAAGAACCCATCCGGCTTATAATGGAACAGAAGAATTCAATTATTTTCTTGCAGTTTTATTCCCGGAGGAAGAATTGAAGATTATGGATTATAATCGTTTGGTGAAAAGTCTGAATGGCTGGTCAAAAGAAGATTTTCTTGAGAGAATCCGACGGGACTTTACAGTGGAGTATGTAGGGAAGAAGGCTGTCTATCCATCTCAAAAGGGTGAATTCGGTATGTATCTGGAGCATGAGTGGTATAAATTGACAGTCCATCCGGACAAGACATCAGATGATCCTGTTGATGGACTGGATGTTTCGATTCTTCAGATGAATCTGCTGGATCCGGTACTTGGTATTGAAAATCCCAGAACAGATGAGAACATCGAATTCGTCGGAGGAATCAGAGGTCTGGGAGAGCTTGAAAAACGCTGTCACGAAGACATGGCGGCGGCGTTTTCAATGTATCCTACATCCATACAGGAATTGTTGGCCGTGGCCGATGCAGGACGGCTCATGCCTCCGAAATCCACATGGTTTGAACCAAAATTGAGGTCAGGCCTGTTCATCCATCAAATCGAAAAATAGCAGAGCGCTCTCAATAAACTTCCAGAAAGGATTTTCAATGAATATGTTCAATCACAGGTGCTTCCGGTGAATAAATTCATTGAAAATCCTTTTCTTTAAAGCTTATAGGCCGCACCACCTTATTTTTTGGGATTAATAAGGTTCACGTCCATATGGTCATATGGAATTTCAATGCCTTCTGCGTCGAAGGCTTTTTTGATGGCTTCACGGATTTCAAAACGTGTCTCCCAGTATTTGTCGGTGATTGCCCAGACTCTCAAAACCACTCGAACAGAGCTGCTGTCAAAATCCTGAACAAAGACAAGAGACTCGTGTGTTTTAGAGAGGGTTTGACATTCGGAAGCGACATTCAATAACACTGTCCTGACCCGGTCGATATTCTCATCGTAGCTGATGCTGACAGGAAAATCTATACGTCGGCTTTCCTGATTCGTCAGATTGGTTACCGGCGAATCTGCCAGTTTGCCGTTGGGAATACAGACCATTTCATTATTGGCAGTCAGAAGCCGGGTATAAATAATCTCAATAGATATGACCGTTCCCTCATGACCGTTTCCGTCATTGATGTAGTCGCCAACAACAAAAGGTTTCATGATCAGCAGAAGAACGCCGCCTGCAAAATTGGCAAGACTGCCCTGAACGGCGAGACCGATGGCTAAACTGGCGGAAGTCAGCAAAGCGATGAGAGAAGTGGTATCCACCCCTAACTTGTTGATGACAATAATGGCCAGCAGTGTTCTTAATCCGAATTTGGTCAGTGAATTGATGAAACTTGTTACGCTGGCATCAAGTCTTGTTTTATCAAGGGAATGGCGAACAATTTTACAGGCAAACCTGGTCAAATACCATCCAATGATAAGAATGATCATCGCACTGACAAAAATGTGTGCTTTGCTGATAACATAATCGATTACTTTCTGAAGATAATCAATGGATTGTTCAGCCGTTTCAGCCAGATCACTGGCTGTGGCAGCTGAGACTAAAATGTGCATAAGGAACCTCCTTTTTACAAAAGATGATAATAGATGGAGAGATTTCGTATCTTCTGGAAAGCGTCTCCTGATTTGAATCTATTATAGCATATTAAAAGAAAAAAGAAATTAAAAGTTGTTTGTCGAAAAATCGCCCATTTGTCAAAATTTGTGGTATGATGTGGAAACAATAGATGGTGGAAGGAGGTTTGTCTGGGTGGATATTGCAGAGCGTATCATTAAACTGAATGAGAAGAGGGGATGGTCTGTTTATCGGCTGGCCAAGGAAGCGAAGATTTCATCGTCAACTTTGACGAATATGATGCGGCGGGGAACCTGCCCCTCGTTGACCACACTGGAACGTTTGTGTGAAGCGTATGGAATTACATTGGCGGAGTTCCTTTATGATCAGGAAGATCTGATTCATCTGAATGAAGCACAGAAGCGGCATTTGGATCGCTGGAATTTACTGACAGAGAGACAGAAGAGAGCAGTGGAACTCTTTATAGATGGACTGAGACAGATTGGATAGGGAATGATATTTTTAGAAGACACAGATAAGATAAAAAGCCGGATATTCATTTATGCATAGACATAAAGGGGATATCCGGCTTTCGATTATTTTATAAAGAATGGATTGTTATGATTCAACAAATACTGAACAGGCTGGTATTTAGTTTTCTTCTAGATAACGGCTGTTGATATCAATGACTTTCTGCATGGCTTCATGGCCCGGAGCACCGATGGTCTGACGCAGGCTGACACAGGTCTTCATGCTGATGGCTTCATAGACGTCTTCTTCGAAGACAGGACTGATTTTCTTGTATTCTTCCAGAGGCAGGTCATCCAGGGCGATACCTTTGTCGATACAGATCAGAACAAGCTGTCCGATGATGCCGTGGGCATCACGGAATGGTACGCCGTGTTTAACAAGATAATCGGCAGCATCAGTAGCGTTGGTGAAACCATTTTTGCTGCTGGCAGCCATGGTTTCTTTGTTGACATGCATGGTTTTGATCATGCCGTTGAACAGAGCCAGGCAGCCTTTGACTGTATCGATAGCATCGAAGGTCAGTTCTTTGTCTTCCTGCATATCTTTGTTATAAGCAAGCGGAAGGCCTTTCATGGTTGTGAGAAGAGATGTCAATGCGCCATAGACACGGCCTGTTTTGCCTCGGATCAGTTCGGCAATATCAGGATTCTTCTTCTGAGGCATGATGGAACTGCCGGTAGAATAGGCATCATCCAGTTCGATGAAGCGGTATTCATTGCTGTTCCAGAGGATGATCTCTTCACAGAAACGGCTCAGATGCATCATGATCGTGGACAGGGCACTGAGGTATTCGATGAGGTAGTCTCTGTCGGATACAGAATCCATACTGTTGAGGGTTGGGCCTGTGAAACCGAGAAGGCTGGCTGTATATTCACGATCCAGGGGATAAGTTGTGCCTGCCAGCGCACCTGCACCCAACGGGCAGTAGTTCATACGCTCATGAATGTCATGGAGTCTTGAACGGTCACGCTTGAACATTTCGAAGTAAGCACCGATGTGGTGAGCCAATGTAACAGGCTGTGCTTTCTGCAGATGTGTAAAGCCCGGCATATAAGTATCGATGTGTTCTTTCATCAGATCAAGCAGTGTGGTCATCAGTTCTTTGACCAGTTCGTCTGTTGCCAGAACTTCATCGCGAGTGTAGAGTTTCATATCAAGGGCTACCTGGTCATTACGGCTGCGTCCTGTATGGAGCTTCTTGCCGGTATCACCGGTGCGTTCAATCAGGATAGATTCCACGAAGCTGTGGATATCTTCATATTCCTCTGTAATCTGTAATTTGCCGGATTCGATATCGCTGCAGATTTCTTTCAGTGCTGAGATGATGGTATCACGTTCAGCATCTGTGATGATTGCCTGTTTGGCAAGCATTGTGACATGGGCGATACTGCCCTGAATATCCTGATGATAGAACTTCTGATCGAAAGTGATCGAAGCATTAAAGTTATGTACAAGCTGGTTTTCTTCTTTGGTAAAGCGTCCGCCCCAGAGTTTCATCGGTTAATTCATCCTTTCCTTTATTATATTATTCAGGACTCGATTGCAAGTCCCGGTGCGTCATTCGGGTCTGCTTTGCAGACAAAGTTTTCACTGGTTTATATCTTATCGTGTTTTCAGGGGGATTGCAAGAAAAACAGTACAAATTCAATACAAAAAGTTGTTTACAACCTGATAATACTATGCTACAATGATTGAGTATGAGTTTTAACCTGTGCCCAGATCAAGGAATCTCCAACCGGATCCTGGCATAAGGCATTTATTAAGATTTAGGAGGATTTATTAATGATTACAGCAGAACAGAAAAAAGAAATCGTAGCTAAATATGGTAAGACACCTGAAGATACAGGTTCACCAGAAGTTCAGATCGCACTTTTATCAGCAAGAATCGCTGACCTTACAGAGCATCTGAAGACACACAAGAAAGACCATCATTCAAGACGTGGTATGCTTAAGATGGTTGGTCAGAGACGTGGCTTACTTGATTACCTGAAGAAGACAGATATCGAGAGATACAGAGCTATCGTTGAGAAGTTAGGTTTAAGAAGATAATTATTATCTATCATGGGGCTGTCGGTAAAGGTATTATGCGGCAGCCCTGTTTGCGTTGCACGAACTATCAGGAGCATCTGGAAATTCCAGAATTGTTACTGTCCGAGACCACTGAAAAGTTAATCAGAGCGAGGCATTGGTTGATTATTCAGTAGTTTCGGAAGGCTCCTGAGAAATTTATAATTTATAAAAGGAGATTGAAAATGGCAAAAGAATACAAAAGTTTTTCCATGGAACTTGCCGGCAGAACACTTCGTGTAGAAGTAGGACATGTTGCTGCTCAGGCAAATGGCGCTGCCCTTATGTATTATGGTGACACATGTGTGTTATCAACAGCAACAGCTTCAGAGAAACCGAGAGATGGTATTGATTTCTTCCCGTTAAGTGTTGAATTTGAAGAGAAGATGTACTCGGTAGGCAAGATCCCGGGCGGTTTTAATAAGCGTGAAGGTAAGGCAAGCGAGAATTCGGTCCTTACAGCGAGAGTTATCGACAGACCGATGCGTCCGCTCTTCCCTAAAGATTATAGAAATGATGTGACACTGAACAATCTTGTTTTGTGTGTAGATCAGACATGCAGCCCTGAGCTGACAGCAATGCTTGGTTCTGCCATTGCAACATGTATTTCTGATATTCCATTTGATGGCCCGTGTGCCATGACACAGGTTGGTATGATCAATGGTGAGTTTATTATTAACCCATCCAATGAGCAGAAATCCGTATCCGATCTTGCACTGACAGTCGCTTCTACTCGTGAGAAAGTAATTATGATTGAGGCAGGTGCCAATGAAGTACCTGAAGACAAGATGATCGAGGCTATTTATGCAGCTCATGATGTTAACCAGGAGATCATCAAATTCATCGATCAGATTGTTGCAGAATGCGGCAAAGAGAAGAAGGATTATGAGCATTATGCTATTCCTGAAGAATTAAATGCAGCTATGAAGGAACTCTTTCCGCCGGAAGCAATGGAAGAAGCTGTATTTGCAGATGAGAAGCAGACAAGAGATGCCAATATCCGTGTTATTAAAGACAAGCTCGCAGAAGCATTTGCAGATAAGGAAGAGTGGCTGCCTCTGATTGACGATGCTGTTTATCAGTATCAGAAGAAGACAGTACGTAAGATGATTCTCAAGGATCACAAGCGCCCTGACGGCCGTGCCATTGACCAGATTCGTCCACTGGCAGCAGAAATCGATCTGTTTGCAAGAACACATGGTTCTGCAATGTTTACAAGAGGTCAGACTCAGATTTGTACCATCACAACACTGGCACCATTATCAGATGCTCAGAAGGTAGACGGTCTGAATGAATTTGTGACAAGCAAACGTTATATGCATCATTATAACTTCCCATCATACTCAGTTGGTGAGACAAAGCCTTCAAGAGGTCCGGGACGTCGTGAGATCGGTCATGGTGCATTGGCTGAGAGAGCATTAGTGCCTGTTCTTCCTTCAGAAGAAGAGTTCCCATATGCTATTCGTACGGTATCTGAGACATTTGAGTCCAATGGTTCTACATCACAGGCTTCCATCTGTGCATCCACCATGTCTCTGATGGCTGCCGGTGTTCCGATTAAGAAACCTGTTGCAGGTATCTCCTGTGGTCTTGTAACTGGCGATGTAGATGATGATTATCTTGTACTGACAGATATTCAGGGCCTTGAAGATTTCTTCGGTGATATGGACTTCAAGGTAGCCGGTACACACGATGGCATCACAGCAATCCAGATGGATATCAAGATTCATGGCCTGACACGTCCGATTGTTGAAGAAGCGATCAGAAGAACAAAGCAGGCAAGAGAGTACATCCTTACTGAGATTATCGAACCTTGCATCTCTGAACCGCGTAAGGAAGTCGGCGAATTCGCTCCGAAGATCCAGCAGATCAAGATCGATCCTTCCAAGATCGGTGATGTTGTAGGTCAGAAGGGTAAAGTCATCAACCAGATCATCGACGAAACAGGTGTGAAGATCGATATCACAGATGATGGTGCTGTATCTATCTGCGGCGTAGACAAAGTCGGCATTCAGAAAGCAATCGATATGATCACAATGATCGTATCTGATTTCGAAGAAGGCCGTATCTACACAGGTAAGGTTGTCAGCATCAAGGAATTCGGTGCATTCCTTGAATTTGCACCTGGCAAAGAGGGTATGGTTCATATCTCCAAGCTTGACAAAAAGCGCGTAAATCACGTAGAAGATGTACTGACACTTGGTGATGTCATCAAAGTTAAATGCATGGGTAAAGACAAGATGGGACGTATCAGCTTCAGTAAGAAAGATGCAGAATAATCAGCAGATACAGATGTTTATAAAAGCACATAAATGATCAATAAATAGAGGATATCATTTTGCGGAGATAAAAATCCACAGAATGGTATCCTTTTGTTGTTTTCAAGCGGCGGTATATGGTAAGATAGATATAAGTAATGGAAAAGGCATGTTATGGAGGATGAAGCATGAAGGTAAGGATATGTCCGCTGTGTGACAGCGAAATGAAAAAAGCCCACTATTGTGATACGTGTCATTCTTTTGTATGGCGTCCTGAGATCCTGGATGTTCATTATAATGCACAGCAGAGAGGAATGGGAGAAGAAGATTGTGCTTATGGTGCGGAACATGATAAGAAAGATCACTATGGGAAACATAATGGAAGATTTTCGGATGTGCTGAAGAAAGCGGGGAAAACATCTAAAAAACCTTCGTCGCATGAGGAGGTATACGGACAAAACACTCAGAAAACGACAGCTCATCATCGAAGCAAAGAAATGCCGGATGAGAACAAGCGCAAAGCAGGAGGGTGTCTTGCAAAGATTATATTGGCGGTTATTATTTTGAATGCAGTGATTGGCAGTGTGGGATCGAGCCTTTTTAATTTCTTTACAGGAGATGAATTCCGCTGTCACATTGAAAATGTACTGAATGAATTGGGAATTGAAGATGATATATCAATCTGGGAAAGTGAATCAGAAGACGCTGATGATAACAGTCATTTTGAAATGACGAAAGATGAGTTGGAAGAAGTCCTTTCGGCATGGGTGAATAACGAATATGGGCAGGCTTTGCAGAAAACAGAAGATAATGTTGAGCAGGAAGGTACATATGTGGATGAGGATGGAAATGAATATAGTATACCTGAGATAGGTACTTACTACACTATGGGTGAGAATCAGGACTATCTGGCACTTTATAGCGATCATGACACGTCGCAGGTGAAGGTAGTAACGGCCATGTTTGAAGATGAAGAGAGGGCGAAAAGTTTTGGGGTGATGGCTGCATTGATATTGGATCCGGAGAGCGGATATGATCCTTCAGACTGGGAGGCAGAACTGGATGAATTAATTGATCGGGTTAAGGAAGAAAATGTCGGACAATCAGAGTATGGATATGTCAGCAGAGAGTTTGATGATATGGTAGTTGTTGCTGCAAAATTCACTACGGGTGAGATATGCCTAACCTTTGAAACGATGGATTTTCAGTGATTGTGTGAAAAAATAAACAACATAGACAGGTTATAATCTTGACGATTTATACAACTTGTATTAAAATAGAGTATGAAGAATGACTACCTGTCAATAAAGTGTTTATTGATATGGTCATATATAGAAAGGAGAAAAATATCATGGCAAAAGTTATGAAAACTATGGATGGTAATACAGCTGCTGCTTGGACTTCTTATGCGTTCACAGAAGTTGCTGGTATCTTCCCGATCACACCATCCTCACCTATGGCAGAAGTAACTGACGATTGGGCAGCCAACGGCAGAAAGAACATCTTCGGTCAGACTGTTGATGTAGTAGAAATGGAATCTGAGGCAGGTGCTTCAGGTACAGTTCATGGTTCTATTTCTTCAGGTGCATTAACAACTACTTATACAGCTTCCCAGGGCTTATTACTTATGATCCCTAACATGTATAAGATCGCAGGTGAATTATTGCCTTGTGTATTCCATGTAAGTGCCAGAGCATTAGCTTATCATGCATTAAACATCTTCGGCGATCACTCTGACGTTATGGCATGTCGTCAGACAGGCTTCGCAATGCTCTGTTCTAACTCCGTTCAGGAAGTTATGGACCTGGCTGCAGTTGCTCATCTTGCTACAATCAAAGGCAGAGTTCCATTCCTTCATTTCTTTGATGGTTTCAGAACATCTCATGAAATTCAGAAAGTTGAATGTACAGATTACGATGAATTAGCTAAATTAGTAGATTACGATGCACTGGCAGAGTTCAGAAAATCCGCTCTGAACCCAGAACATCCAGTTATGAGAGGTACAGCTCAGAACCCAGATGTTTACTTCCAGGGTCGTGAAGCAAGCAACAAGTTCTACGATGCACTTCCAGAAATCGTAGAAGAATACATGGCTAAAGTCAGCGAGATGACAGGTCGTGAATACAAGCTGTTCAACTACTATGGTGCTCCAGATGCTGATCGTGTTATCATCGCTATGGGTTCTATGTGTGAAGCAGCTGAAGAAGTTATCGATTACCTGACAGCTAAAGGCGAAAAAGTTGGTATCGTTAAAGTACATCTGTACAGACCTTTCAGAGCAGACAAACTGTTCGAAGCTATTCCTGCAACAGTTAAGAAGATTGCTGTTATGGATAGAGTTAAGGAAGTTACAGGTTACGGCGAACCATTATATGTTGATGTCTGTGCAGCAGCATTCAAAGAAGGCAAGACATATGATATCGTTGGCGGTCGTTACGGCCTTGGTTCTAAGGACGTTACTCCAGGTTCCATCATCTCTATCTATGAGAACCTGAAAGCAGATCAGCCAAAGAACAACTTCACAATCGGTATCGTTGATGATGTTACAGGTCATTCCTTACCAATCATCCCTGAAGTTGATGTTGCTCCAGCTGGTACAACAAGCTGTAAGTTCTGGGGTCTTGGTTCTGATGGTACTGTAGGTGCTAACAAGAACTCTATCAAGATCATCGGTGACCATACAGATATGTATGCTCAGGCATATTTCCACTATGATTCCAAGAAGTCCGGTGGTGTTACACAGTCACATCTCCGTTTCGGTAAGACACCTATCCGTTCTACATATCTTGTTAAGACAGCTGACTTTATCGCATGTCATAACCAGGCTTATATCCATATGTATGATATCCTTAGCGATATTAAAGAAGGTGGTACATTCCTCTTCAATACAGTTTGGTCTCCAGAAGAACTGGATGAAAAACTGCCATCAAAGGTTAAACATCAGTTAGCTCAGAAACACGTTAAGTTCTACATCATCAACGCAGAAGATGTTGATAAAGAACTTAAGTTAAATGGTAAGACAAATGCCGTTCTTCAGGCTGCATTCTTCAAACTGGCTAACATCATTCCTATCGATACAGCTGTTAAGTATATGAAGGAAATGATCGTTAAGTCCTATGGTAAGAAGGGTGAAGATGTTGTTAACAAGAACTTCGCAGCTGTAGATGCTGGTCTTGATAAGATCGTAGAAGTTCCTGTTCCAGAAAGCTGGGCTACATGTCCTGATGACGCTCCTGTTGTTAAGGATGTTCCAGATTTCGTAAGAGACGTTGTAATGCCAATGAACGCTTGCGACGGCGATGCTTTACCAGTATCTGCTTTCAACGGCAGAGAAGATGGTCACTTCCCTCTGGGAACAGCTGCATACGAAAAACGTGGTGTTGCTGTCAGCGTACCTGTATGGGATGCTGCTAAGTGTATCCAGTGTAACCAGTGTTCATATGTTTGCCCTCATGCAACAATCAGACCTGTTCTGTTAACAGATGAAGAAGCAGCTGCAGCTCCAGCTAACTTCGGTGCTGTTCCAGGCAAGGCTAACCTTGCAGGCAAATATCAGTTCAAGATGCAGGTATCCCCTCTTGACTGTCTGGGTTGCGGCAGCTGTGCAAACATCTGTCCTACAAAGGCTCTTGAGATGGTTCCACTTGGAACACAGCTCGATGAAGCTCCTAACTGGGAATACGCAGTAGCTCTTCCACAGAAAGAGAACCCAATGGACAAATACACAGTTAAGGGTTCACAGTTTGAAAAACCATTACTTGAGTTCTCAGGTGCATGTGCAGGTTGTGGTGAAACACCTTACATCAAACTTGTAACTCAGTTATTCGGTGATAGAATGTATGTTGCTAATGCAACAGGTTGTACATCTATCTGGGGTGGTTCTGCTCCATCTATGCCATATACAACTAACGAAAAAGGTCAGGGTCCTGCATGGTGTAACTCACTGTTCGAGGATAATGCTGAATTCGGTTTAGGTATGTTCATGGGTCAGAAACATCGTAGAGAAGCATTAGCTAAGAAGATCAAAGGTCTTGTAGATCTTGGTGTTCTTGCTGAAGAAGCACAGGCTTGGTTAGATACTAAGGAAGAAGGCGAAGCTTCTAAGGCTACATCTGCAGCTCTGTTAGCAGCAGCTAAGGCTTACGCTGGCGACAATGCAGAAGCTAAAGCAATCTGTGATGCTATCGTTGAAGGCTATGACCTCTTAGTTAAGAAGTCACAGTGGATCTTCGGTGGTGACGGCTGGGCTTACGATATCGGTTACGGCGGTCTTGATCACGTACTTGCTTCCAATGAAGACGTTAACGTATTCGTTGTAGATACAGAAGTTTACTCCAATACTGGTGGTCAGGCTTCTAAGTCTACTCCTGTAGGTGCAGTTGCTAAATTTGCTGCTTCAGGTAAGAAGACAAAGAAGAAAGACCTTGGTATGATGGCTGCTTCTTACGGTTATGTATACGTAGCACAGGTTGCTATGGGCGCTAACATGAACCAGTTCATCAAAGCTCTTAAAGAAGCTGAAGCTTATCATGGTCCATCACTCATCATCGCTTACGCTCCATGTATCAACCATGGTATCAAGGGCGGTATGAAGGGTGCTCAGACAAGAATTAAAGAAGCTGTAGAGTGCGGTTACTGGTCATGCTGGAGATTTAACCCAGAACTTAAAGCTCAGGGCAAGAATCCATTCATCCTTGATTCTACTAAAGAACCTAAGGGCGACTTCAGAGCATTCATCATGAACGAAGTTCGTTATGCATCCCTGAAGAAAGGCTTCCCAGAAACAGCAGAAGCTCTGTACGCTAAGACAGAAGCAGATGCTAAAGACAGACTTGCTGGCTACATCAAGAAAGCAGCTGAATAATTCATCGTTAGATAATTTTTCAGAGTCAATGAATATACAGGCTCCGGTGCTGAGGCACCGGGGCCTTTTTCATGCAATAGAAAATTCCTCGGAATTTCCTATTGCATAAAAATGAAAAATAAATTCTTTACGTGCAAAGGCAGGATATAGTATAATCGGTATATTAAATAAATGAAATTATACTGGAAAGAGTGAAGAAATGGTTAAGACCTTTTATTTAAGTAATGGACTGAAGGTTGCAATGGAATATATGCCACAGTATCGTTCTGTATCTATGGGGGTATGGGTGAAAGCCGGTTCGGTCAATGAGAATAAACAGACCAATGGCATGGCACATGTGATTGAACATATGTTGTTTAAAGGAACGGAGAAGCGAACTGCCAGAGAATTGGCAGATGCCATGACAGAAATTGGCGGGAATATGGATGCCTATACGACGAAAGAATATACATGCTTTTACACGAAGACGCTGTATGAGCATCTTTTTTATGCCATAGATATTCTTGGGGATATGTTATCTAATTCCAAAATAGACGAGAATGATCTGAAAAAAGAACTGGGGGTTATTGCCGAGGAAATCGATATGTATGATGATTCCCCGGAAGATATTGTCCATGAACGGCTGCAGGAAGTAATCTGGAGAGAACATTCGCTTGGGTATCTGATTTCAGGGGATAAGCAGACAGTACTTGGCTTTAAGAGACAGGATGTGCTGGATTTTATGAAGCAATATTATACTGCTGATCGAATGACAATCGCTATATCCGGCTATTTTGAGGAAGCAAGAGTCCTTGAAGCACTGGAGAATTGTTTTGGAGGCATTGCGCCGGGGTATAAAGCCTCGCTTTTGGAAGCCAATGCGCAGATTGCAAAGGCAAAATACTATCCATCCCTTTATATGCAGCATAAGGATGTGGAACAGGTTCATATGATTATAGCCTTTGAATCTCTGGATTACTATGATCCTGAGAGATACATACTCAGTGTTGTCAACAGTCTGCTGGGCGGTAATGTGAACTCAAGACTTTTTCAGACAATCCGTGAGGAAATGGGATTAAGCTATGCCATTTATTCTTATGGCGGTTCCTATGAAAAAGGCGGACTTTTTCATATTTATGCGGCGGTTCATCCGAATCAGGTCAGGCCGGTATTGAAAGCGGTTGTGGATATTATTCAGAAGTTGAAAAAAGAGCTGGTATCTGATCGGGAGCTGTATATTGTGAAGGAATCCGTGAAAACAGACCTGATTATATCGGATGAGAGCACGTACAATAGAATCAGCAATTACGGCAAATCCTATATTCATGGGGAAACGATAGAGACTGTGGAAGAAGCGGCAGAAAAGATAGGGCAGGTAACGGCTGAAGAAGTACGGGCCTTTGTTCAGAAACATTTTGATCTGAGTCAGATGAGCCTTTCATTGGTGGGAGATTTGAAAACATTGCCGAGAGAAGAAATGGAAGAACTCTGGATGACATACAGAACGGAGAAAGCATGAGAATTACATTAGTAACAGTCGGTAAAATTAAAGAAAAATTTTTTGTACAGGCCATTGAAGAATATAGTAAGCGGTTAAGCCGTTATTGTAAATTAGAAATTATCGAAGTGGCTGATGAGAAGACGCCGGATAAAGCCAGTGAAGCCCTGGAACTGCAGATTAAGGAAAAAGAGGGCGAACGTATCTTAAAGTCGATTAAAGACGATAGTTATGTGATTGCTCTGGCCATTGAAGGGAAAATGCACAGTTCCGAGGAGCTGGCGGCGAGAATTGAGAAGCTTGGAATCGGCGGTGAAAGTCATTTGACTTTTGTCATCGGCGGTTCTCTTGGTTTGGCTCCGGCAGTTTTAAACCGTGCCGATGAAAAACTTAGTTTTTCACCAATGACATTTCCGCATCAGCTGATGCGTGTTATTTTTCTGGAACAGATTTATCGGAGCTATCGAATTATTAATCATGAACCTTACCATAAATAAAATGTAACTGTTCAGAGCCAAGCAAAATTTCAAAAAGCAGGTATAAAATGCTTGCATTTTTAAGGCTGTTTTTGAAATTTTATTTGGCGGATACGCCACACCGACGAAATGCGTAGCATTTTGGAGGTTAGCCCTGAACAGTTACAATAAAATAATAAGACATGATTTAGGCCATCATTCATAGAATAGATAAAAAATGGATGGTACCGGTCATGTCAGTAAAAAGAGAACTGATTAAAGGAACTCTGATATTAACAGCAGCCGGGTTTGCAGCCCGGCTGCTTGGCTTTTTTAACAGGGTTTATCTGGCAAATTTGATATCCAATGCAGAACTTGGGCGTTATCAGCTGATATTTCCGATTTTTATGTTTTGTATGGCAGTCAGCTGCGCGGGGATACAGGTGGCCGTGTCGAAAATGGTGGCGGCTTATCACGGCGCAGGCAAGAAAAAGGCAATCAGACAGACAATAAAATCGGCTGGGATTATGTCGCTGATTGTAGCATTACTGAGCAGCGGCTGTGTTATTGCTTTTTCTGAGCCTATCAGTCGGTGGATTTTAAAGGATATCAGTTGTCGGGGATATCTGGTGATTATGGCAATTGCCATTCCTTTTGCAGCAGTACATACTTGTGTCGGCGGTTATTTTTATGGTATCAGACATACTGCAGTTCCGGCAGTGACGCAGCTTTTAGAGCAGGTTGTCAGAGTTGTGACCATTTATCTACTGGGTGCAATGATGTACCAAAAGGGAAAAACTGATGCTTCTGTTGCGGTCTGGGGATTGGCAGCGGGGGAAATATTTTCCTGCTTTTTAACTTGGATTTGTTATCGATTTAGTATTCGAAGTCAAAATGGGGGATCAGGGAGCGGGGAGCCGATCAGAAAAATCCTCCGACAATTGTGGCAGTATGGCGGTCTTTTGACAGCTAACAGAGTATCAGTGACATTACTGCAAAGTACAGAAATGATTCTGATGCCTGTGATGCTGGCAAAATATTATGGAGATACAGAAAGTGCACTGTCTGTGTTTGGCATTGTTACAGGCATTGTGCTGCCGGTTATTCTGTTTCCAAATACAGTGACCAATGCAATGGCATCACTTTTGCTGCCGGCAGTAGCGGAGGCAGAGGAAGTTCATGATTACCGGGCAGTGTCGGTAGCAATTAAGAAAAGCCTGGAATATTGTCTGCTTCTGGGGCTTTTTTCAGGGTTAGTTTTTGGTGTCTGCGGTAATCAGATTGGCAGTCTGCTTTTTAACGATGTTGAGGCAGGGGGATACATACAGGCTTTTGCGATTCTCTGTCCGCTTATGTACATTCAGTCTTTGTTAGCAGGTGCGTTAAACGGGCTTGGAAAAATGAACGAAACATTGCTGCATCATGTGATTGCTTCGGGTATCCGGCTGTTCGGTGTGGTTGCCCTAATGCCTAAAATGGGGATTTATGGTTATATTGCAGGTGTATTTTGGGCCAATGTAGCAGTAACGGTTATCGCTGCGGTTCGTCTGTATCAGATTGTGGGAGGAATAAGTACTGCAAAAAGAGATTGATTTTTATGATATCTGTGTTACAATATGTATAACAGATGGACAATGTTTGTTACCAGACAATAGGTGCAGGAGATGCTGTCCGTCCTTCAGGACTCACAGATGAGGCCTGAACAGAATATAATATAATCATAAGAGAAGGTGAGCATATGATACTGGAGATAGATTTTAACAGTGATGAAGCCTTGTATATACAGCTGCGTAATCAGATCGTCATCGGTATCGCCACGTCTCAGCTTTCGGCGGGGGATTCACTGCCGTCGGTGAGACAGCTGGCTGACCGTGTGGGTATCAACATGCATACAGTGAATAAGGCATATACGGTATTGAGACAGGAAGGCTATGTGAAGCTGGACCGAAGGAAAGGTGCTGTTATAGCCATAGACTGCAATAAGGCATCGGCGCGCAATAAATTGCTCAGAGATCTGCAGGTGATGCTGGCAGGTGCCATGTGCAAGGGCATTACAAGAGATGAAGTGCATGAGATGATCGATATGATCTATGATTATTATGAACAGCCGGCGAATTATCCGGAGGAGGGATAGTGTATGCTTTGTGATGGATGTCATGAGAACGAGGCGGTCGTTTTTTATACAGAGATTATTAATGGCGAGAAGAAGGAACTCCATTTGTGTGAGGCCTGTGCGGCCAAGGAGACCGGCATGGATCAGTCATTTGTTTCATTGACGGATACATCATTTTTGGCGAATTTACTGGCAAGTGTCCTTGGTAAGCACCAGGAGACAGATGATGAAGAGAATCTGAAGAAGACGAATCTTGTTTGTCCGTCCTGCCATATGACATATAATGAATTTTTGAAATATGGTACCTTTGGGTGCCCGGATTGTTATAAGACATTCAACTTTGTATTGGATGGTTATCTGAAGAAGATACAGGGCAATTGTGAACATACAGGTAAGGAACCGCTTTATGGCGGGGAGACGGTACATATCCCGTCAATCACAGCAGATACTGATCGCACTGAGATGAAGGAGGCTGAACAGGACATCGCATTTACAGTGGATGCCGGCTCAACAGAGGAAGAACTCCGGGCGGCATTGAAGCGGGCTGTGGCGAAGGAAGAATATGAAGAGGCGGCCAGAATCCGTGATATAATCAGAGCCGGCAGAAAAGAGGCGGATGAACATGCGTAAATGGTATGAAATGGAAGCGTGCAATCAGGGACCCATCATAGGAGGTCAGGTATATCTGGTCCGCAATATTATGGGATATCCTTTTGAAGCGAAGATGAAGGAGGAAGAACAGAAAGCCCTGATGGCAGCCGTGTGCTATGCGGTACGTGAATCAGAAGAGGTCCTCCAGAAGAAGTTTGTGTTTATTAACTTTTCTGAGGTCAGAGATTATGAGCAGCAGGCATTGATCGGAAAATTGACCATTCCGCCGCAGATGTTTGAAAAGGGCCATGAAGCGGGAATCCTTATATCAGAGGATGAATCCATTTCAGTACTTGTTAACGGCAAGGAACATCTTTGTATACAGGTATCCTGTCCGGGCAATCATATACAGGAAGCCATGGCATTGGCGGGTCAGGTGGATGATTGTCTGAATCAGTATTTGAAATATGCTTTCAGTAAGAAGTATGGCTATCTGACTTCCAGTCCGCTTTATATGGGGACAGGAATGTCAGCATCTTATCTGCTGCATCTGCCGTATCTGGAGAAGAAATCTGTGATGCATCAGATAGAGAAACAGATCAGTCAGTATGGATTTACATTGAGACCGCATTTTGACGGGCAGACAGAGGCACCGGGCAGTGTTTACAGGATGCGCAACAGAAAGACATTGGGCCTTTCTGAAAGCGAGATTACTTCTGCATTGGAACATCTGGCGGGACAGTTGGCGGAGCAGGAGGAAGCACTTGCCAGACAGTGTTTCAATGAGGATCGTCTGAGTCAGGTGGATCCTATGTATCGTGCCTATGGTTTGATTAAGTATGCCAGAAAGCTTGGATATGATGAGACCATGGCCTGTCTGTCTCTGCTCCATGCCGGAGATCTGTATCAAATTTGGCCGGAACAGGCAGAGATATGCCCTTTTGCTGTTATGCTGAATATGGCGGATGCTGTTTTGTCAGCAAGTGCTGAGAAGAATATCAGCAGCAGTGAGCGCGGGAGAGCCCGGGCAGATTATATTCGGAGGAATTTGCCGGTGCTTGATGCATCAGAAGCAGTTTCTTCTTAGTGAGAAATAAAATGTACAACAGGAGGCTTTTATTTTTATGCAATATAGATTTACACAGATGGCAGCCAATGTGATGCATTATTCCAAGGAGGCTGCAGCAGAACTGAATCACAGTTATATCGGAACAGAACATATTCTGATCGGATTGCTGCGGGAGAAAGAAGGACTGGCATGCCAGGTGCTGGAAGATCATGATGTGACAGAGGAGAAGGTACTGCACATGGTCAGTCAGCTGATTCAGGGCAGTCAGACAATAGTGGCAGAGCCGGAGGAATACACACCGCGAAGCCGCCGTATTCTGGAGATCGCTAACCGTGAAGCCATGCGGTTCAGAGCTTCAGCAATAGGAACGGAACATCTTTTGATTGCCATATTAAGAGAAACAGATTGTGTTGCGGCACAGCTGTTGTATTCCCTTGGTGTGCAGGCACAAAAGGTTTATCAGGATATTGTACTTGGTATCGGTATGGATGCCAGGGCAGCGAAGGCAGATATGCCGTCGGCCAAGGGCAAGTCGCGGAGGAAGAATGAACCTTTAATGGTTGATCAGTACAGCAGAGATCTGACGGCCTATGCCAGAGAGGGTAAGCTGGATCCGGTGATCGGACGTCATGATGAGATTCAGCGGGTGATTCAGATACTTTCCAGAAGAACGAAGAACAATCCTTGCCTGATCGGTGAGCCTGGTGTTGGCAAAACCGCTGTTGCGGAAGGACTGGCACAGAAGATTATCAGCGGCAATGTACCTGAGACAATCAAGGACAAGCGGGTTCTGACACTGGATATTTCCGGCATGGTGGCCGGTTCAAAGTACCGGGGTGAATTTGAAGAGCGTATTAAACGCGTGATCAGTGAAGTCAAAGAAGACGGCAATATTTTGCTTTTCATCGACGAAATTCACACGATTATCGGTGCCGGCGGTGCGGAAGGTGCTATTGATGCGGCCAATATCCTGAAACCGTCACTGGCCAGAGGTGAACTGCAGATTATCGGTGCCACGACCATTGAAGAATATAGGAAGCATATTGAGAAGGATGCGGCCCTTGAACGTCGTTTTCAGCCGGTAATGGTGGAGGAACCATCTGAGGAGGAAGCCGTTGAGATTCTGATCGGTCTGAAGGGGGCCTATGAGAATCATCATCATGTGACTATTACAGATGAGGCTCTGGAGGCAGCTGTTCATTTGTCTGCAAGGTATATCAATGATCGTTTTCTTCCGGATAAGGCCATTGATCTGATCGATGAAGCGTGCTCCAAGGTAAGACTGAACTCTTACACATCATCTCCAAAAGTAAAAGAATTAGAGAAAAAGGTAGCGGAACTTGAGGAAGAAAAAGAGCAGGCTATTAAGGATGAAGCCTATGAACGGGCCAGTGAGATCAAGAAGAGGCAGAAGGAATTAAATGATGAGATGATCCGTCTTAACAGCGAGTGGGAAAAGGTTCGCAGCAGCGAACAGTTGATCGTTGGAGAGAACGAAGTAGCAGACATTGTGGCCAGTTGGACCAAAATTCCAGTCAGAAAGCTTGAAGAAGAAGAGTCAGAACGCCTGAGAAAGCTTGAATCGATTCTGCATGAACGTGTGATCGGTCAGGAGGAAGCCGTAAGTGCAGTGGCCAAAGCCATCCGACGCGGCAGAGTCGGTCTGAAAGATCCGAAGCGTCCGATTGGTTCCTTTTTGTTCCTGGGACCTACAGGTGTCGGCAAAACGGAATTGTCCAAGGCGCTGGCAGAGGCAATGTTCGGCAAAGAGGATGCCATGATCCGGGTTGATATGTCAGAATACATGGAGAAACACAGTGTGTCTAAACTTATCGGATCACCTCCGGGATACGTCGGCTATGATGAGGGAGGACAGCTCAGTGAGAAGATCAGACGGAATCCTTACTCAGTTTTATTGCTTGATGAGATTGAGAAGGCACACCCGGATATTTTCAATATTCTTCTGCAAGTTCTCGATGATGGTCATGTTACAGATTCCCAGGGAAGGAAAATTGATTTCAAGAACACAGTGATCATCATGACTTCAAATGCCGGAGCAGCCAATATTGTCACACCAAAGAAACTGGGATTTTCAGTGGGGGACACACATGAAGCAGATTATCAGAAGATGAAAGCCAGTGTCATGGATGAAGTGAAACACCTTTTTAAACCGGAATTTTTAAATCGTATCGATGAGACGATTGTTTTCCATCCGCTGACGAAGGAGAATGTCAAGGATATAGCGGATATTATGCTGAAGACAATCTGCGAAAGAATTAAGGAGCAGCTGGGGGTTGAAACTGTGGTTTCTGAAGCTGTCCGCAATCATTTGGCAGAAAAAGGGTTTGATGAGAATTATGGTGCACGTCCGCTCAGAAGGGTGATCCAGAATGAGATTGAAGATGCCATGGCAGAAGAATATCTGGATGGCAAGTTTGTTCAGGGAGATACCGTTGTACTTGAAATGAATGAAAATCATATTAAATTTGTTAGAAAATAATAAAGACTCTGGTCATGCGGCCTATTTTCATGTATAATAGGGTGGCAGGCAATTTTACCTGAATTATGAACAAGTGATAAACATACACAGAGATGTATGTGACTGGAGGATAAGGACATGGCAGTTGTTGAAGAATTAATTCGTGTTGAGAACGAAAATGGCTTAAGCTTTGGTGATTATACACTGAATGCCAAGAAGAAGGTCTCTGATTTCGAGTTTCATGGTGATATGTACAAGGTGAAGACATACCGTGACATTACGAAGCTTGAGAAGAACGAATTATTTGTATATGAATCTGTACCGGGAACATCTGTATTCGATTTCGAAGAAACGGATGTCAGAACGGAATTTGAAGTCGAAGGCTTTGAAGATACGCAGATTACACTGGAACTGGAAGCTGAACAGGAATATGAAGTTTTTGTGGATGATGTGAATATCGGACGCATGACAACGAATCTTGGTGGCAAGCTTGTATTGAGTGTTGAACTGGGATCTGCACAGAAGCATGTGAAGGTTGTCAGAGTGTAGATAGCGGAGAGATGGAAGATTCTTCGCAATAGATCATTCATGAAGTGAACAAAAGATACTGCAGATAACACAATGCGTGAATTTGCAGTATCTTTTCGTTTTTTTGAGATGATAGAGACTCAGAATGGGCTATGAGTACAGAAAGTTTTGGATAAGAAGTAGGGTTATAGGAAACGGGAGTAGTTAAATGGCTAAGAGCAAGAATATATTTTTTTGTCAGGAATGCGGATACGAATCAGCTAAATGGCTGGGACAGTGTCCCGCCTGCAAAGCATGGAATACCTTTGTTGAGGAACCAACCATTGGAAAGGGGAGTACGGCTTCCGGCGGTATTAGACATCAGGCAAAAGCTTCCGAACCGGTGTTGCTGTCATCGGTTCATTCAAGTGATGAGAAGCGCAGACCAACGGGAATTTCGGAATTTGACAGAGTCCTTGGTGGCGGTATTGTGCCGGGATCCCTTGTGTTAGTCGGCGGTGATCCGGGTATTGGCAAATCCACATTATTGCTTCAGATGAGCCGGTGTCTGTCCGAACAGAGCTGCCGGACGATTTATGTGTCAGGGGAAGAATCTCTGCAGCAGATCAGACTGCGAGCTGACAGACTGGGGGCATTTAAGAATGATCTGGCGATGCTGTGTGAGACGAACCTGGATGTGATACAGGAGACGATTCTGAAATATAAGCCGGAAGTGGTGATCATCGACTCCATTCAGACAATGTATCGTGAAGATATCAGTTCCGGAGCCGGAAGTGTCAGCCAGGTCAGAGAAGCTACCAGTGTACTGATGCAGCTGGCTAAGCGGGAGAATATTGCGATTTTTATAGTCGGACATGTGACAAAGGAGGGGGTAGTTGCCGGACCGCGTGTGCTTGAACATATGGTGGATACGGTTCTGTATTTTGAAGGTGACAGACATGCTTCATATCGACTGCTTCGGGCTGTGAAGAATCGATTTGGTTCTACCAATGAGATCGGTGTGTTTGAGATGTGCAGTGAGGGATTGACAGAAGTGAAGAATCCGTCGGAATTTATGCTCAGCGGCCGGCCGGAAGGTACAGCAGGGTCTGTTGTGGCCTGTGCCATGGAAGGTACAAGACCGCTGATGCTGGAGGTGCAGGCTCTTGTCTGTCAGACGAATTTTCAGATCCCGAGGCGTACAGCTGCTGGTACGGACTATAACAGAGTGAATCTTTTGCTGGCAGTGCTGGAGAAACGTTTGGGACTGAAACTGGCTGGCTGTGATGCCTATATCAATCTGGCCGGCGGCATGCGTCTGAATGAACCGGCCATTGATCTGGCGATTGTAGCAGCTGTTATCTCCAGTTATCGCAATGCAGCCGTTGAATCGGATACGATGATTTTTGGTGAAGTGGGATTGACAGGAGAAGTAAGAGCTGTTAGTCAGGCAGAACAAAGAGTACGGGAAGCAGAGAAACTGGGATTTAAAGTATGCTGCATTCCTAAGAGTAATATGAAGTACATCAGGAGCAAGGCCGGTATTCGGGTTATTGGCATTAGAAATGTCAAGGATTTATATGATTTTATATGCACAGGCAGGGTATCAGAATAGATTTTTCTTGTGTTTCTGCCGGAGTATTTGTATAATAAATGTGCAGAAATTCGGATAGAATTTTTAAATTTTTTGGAGGATAAACCAATGATGAATTATTGTATGGAGTGCGGTACAAAGCTTGAAGGTCAACGAAGAAGTGGACAATTTCAAATGGTTTACATTTGATGAAGCAAGAGCCAATATCAAGAAGAATTCACTGGCAGAGAGATTTTTGCTTCATTATCTGGATCATCTTGAAAAATAAAACGAGGAGTGGGGACAGATGATAAAACATATTTGGGCGGTTTATTTCAGTCCGTCGGGAAAGACGGAGCAGGTAACGATGGCAGTGGCCGAAGGCGCAGCGGGAGTGATGAATATTGATAAGATTCATCAATATGATTTTACACTGCCGGACAAGAGAGAGGATACTCTTTGCTTTGGGGAGAAAGATTTGGTCATTTTGGGATGTCCGACGTATGCCGGACGGATTCCAAACAAAATCATGCCTTATATTCGTGACAGAATTTGCGGACAAGGCGCTTTGGCAGCAATTGTGATGACTTATGGCGGCAGGAGTATTGATCATTCCGTCATGGAGGCCTATTTGTTGCTGCAGGAGAATGGTTTTAAGGTATATGGCGCGGGAAGTGCTGTGACTCGGCATGTCATGTCGGATATTTTATCGGCAGGCAGACCGGGAACAGAAGATTTGAAGGCAGCCGGACAGTTTGGCGCGGATGTGGTTCATAAAATCATGACACAACCGGAGAACTATAATGATCTCAGCCTTCCGGGAAGCAACCCGGTTGGGCCTTATTATAAGCCCCTTGAGGCAGATGGTACACCGGCCAACTTCTTGAAAGCAAAGCCAAAAGTTCATAATGAGATATGTACGCATTGCAAGATATGCGCTGAAGTCTGTCCAATGGGAAGTATTTCACGAGAGAATATTGAAGAAGTGCCGGGAGTTTGTATCAAATGTCACGCTTGTATCAGAAAATGTCCAACAGGAGCAAGATACTTTGATGATCCATCACTGATCAGCCATATCAGAATGCTGGAAGAGAATTTTGCTGGAAGGCCTAAAGATAATAATTGGTATTTATAGAATTTAGAATACATAGATTTTAGAATAGATACAGGTCGAAGAAAATGCTTTTGACTAAACGAGAAGCTATCATGTGAACGATATATTGAAAAATTGTTTCCCGGATGATCACCATGTATTGGCCCAGAATTATGCCCCTGCATTTTTGTTTTCTTTATTGTGTCTGACAATACGGAATGTCTGACATATGAGAATGTGAATACGGGATGTAGTTATTCTGATCATGCTCCCATTTACATAGAGTTCAAATTAAAATAATACAGTCATGTACAAATAAAGGCGGATGACCTGAACAAAGGGAGGGTTATCCGCCTTTTGCTGCATTGATGGGGATGAAGGAGAGAAAAAAGGTGAGAAAAAAGAAAAAAAGTGTTGACAGATGCTGGAAGAGATGATATTATATACAAGTTGTCAGCGGGAACAACGCGAAACAGTACAGATTCATAAGTAGTTTGAAAATAACTTATAAGAAAAAGTAAAAAAGTTATTGACAAATACTTAGGTATCTGATAGAATAAACAAGTCGCTTGATGAGTGGCAACGAACTTTGATAACTGAACAACAAAACAATCCCGAAAATTCCTAAAAAGAATTTTTAAGAACACAAACC